>Ga0114958_10000351_pt1 | contig 39926 bp, 32 predicted proteins | sample C_130208_EF_Meta_FD_89577 | JGI IMG/M metagenome (GOLD analysis project Ga0114958, IMG submission 89577) | Freshwater microbial communities from Lake Croche, Canada to study carbon cycling - C_130208_EF_MetaG | ecosystem: Environmental > Aquatic > Freshwater > Lake | place: Lake Croche, Canada... | reverse complement strand
CCGCTTTTGCTGCTGCATCTGCTGCCGCTTTTGCTGCTGCATCTGCTGCCGCTTTTGCTGCTGCATCTGCTGCCGCTTTTGCTGCTGCTGCATCTGCTGCCGCTTTTGCAGCTGCATCTGCTGCCGCTTTTGCTGCTGCTGCTGCTGTTTTTCTTAATGAATAGTTGGACAATACTGATGTAGCAAGTGGATCTGATGTATAACCATCAACACTGATTGATAGTGGAGTAAAAGAAACTGGTATATTTTCCCATGTCAGAGAACTAATTTCACCAGCTAATGGATCATATGATCCATAATATACTTTCCCATCTGCTGTTGTACATATAATTTGATTATTTGATAATGCTATATTTGTTACATTATTTAAATTTGCAATAGGAACCCATTTATTAACACCATTCGTAATAACTCTATATTCACCATAATACATAGTTCCAGTATCTGTTAATATTAACATATTTAGTCTATAACCATCAAGCGCAACTTGTTTAATTGTTGTAACTCCATCTGGTAATGTAATAGGATAAGGATCAAATACTTTATAATCTGACATACATTGTAATCCATTATTAGTATAAATAACACACATTTGATTATTTGAAATTGCAACATACTTTGCTATATCATAAGTTAGAAAAGCACTAATAGTTGGCCAATTAATTACTTCTGATTTTGTCGGTGGTACAATACTAGAATTTAAAATTCTACCATTATCCATTAAGCATACTAAATTATTTGTATATCCATCAAAACTTATTGATTTTATTTTTTGTTGAGCTGTATTACTATTTCCACCCAATATTCTTCTTGTATTTAAATTAGATGATGTATAATTTAAATTATACCCTATATCAGCATTTATATCAACACCATAATATTGATTATTTGAAAAATTTATATTTTGAAACTTACCAGACGCTTGAGTCCAACCATTTAAATTAGTATAGTATATTATATTGTTAGAATCTACACATAATATAGTCGCGTTACTCATAATAATATTATATTATAATATTATTATTAACCCCTTAATTTAAAATTTAAATATCTTGTATCATCACCACCTAAGTATTTAAATGCTGGTAAAGCTGTTAAGTAATATGGTACATCCGCAATTCTTTCAGAATCTTTAACCATAATTCTAAAATCATTGTTGCGTGTTTGCTCTCCTAAATATGTTTTTTCCCAATTATCAGGAACTCCAAAACCTCTACCTATAGTTTTTTGTGGCGGTGACATATACGATGATAAATCTACATTCTTTCTTCTATGTGTTGATTTAAATGTATAAAATTCACCTTTATCTTTTACTCTATCATATTCTTGTATAATACCACGTAATACATCATTATTACCATCATAATATGTATTAGCATTAGAACTAAAATCACTTACATCATTTGAATTTACTTGACCAAAATTTTCTCTAAAATTATTCTTGAATTTAGGCATGTCTGTTTCAACAATTTCCTTTTTTTCTGTTGTTGTAGTACTAAATATTAAATTATTTTCACTACCTGCATTTTGAATATTGTAATTTCTATTTGTGGGCATAAAACCAACTGTTTGTGTCGCACTTTGTAATGGTTCATAGCTGCTTGGGTAAGCACTTCCTTTGCATTGTTTGCAAGAATCATCAGACATTAAATCCATTCTATTATTCCAATCTATATATTTCATTTTCTCTTCTTGACGAGGCATAATATATTAAGACAAGAAAATAGATTATAAATATTAAATAAAAATGGATGATTTTGATAAAATAGAAGATTTTTTTCAAACTATATTTTCAACTGATCCTAAACCATCAAAATCAATTAATTTTCAAATCGATGTTATTGATAATGATACCCCAGTTGAAACTCAATTATCTGATATTTTTGAATTATTATTAAATATGTTGATTTACGGTATTAGATATTTAAATCTATCTTTTGAAACAGATGATGTTTTATTACTTAAAAGATATTTTAATAGTGTTGGTATTGATTTTTCAATTGAAACTGAACCATTTGATACTGAATTGTTTAAAGATTTTAGATATGTTACACGTTATTGTTCAATAGATCCTGTTGTTTTTAGTATGGATTATAGACCATTTTTTATAATGAATATTAATAAATTTCCTAAAACTAAATTAAATGAATGGGTTGCTACTTACCAGTTAGAGTATGAATCATTAATATTTATTAGATTTAATTATATATAATTTAAAACTTGAATAAATTAACCGCAATTTCATACCATTTATACATATCATAATCTAAATAATGAGTAAATAGATGTTCTATTTTTTCCTCTTTTTCTTTATTCACCATACCTAATATCTTAAATATATTAATAATTTTATATATTTCTGATCTAAATACACCTATTATTGTTTCAATTGGCGCATTTAAACTATACTTATTTTCATAACCTCTTAGAGGTAGTCCTTGTACTCTCCGGCGATAATCTGGATGAATTTCTTCTATCACACGGCGGTAATGTTTAAGATAATAATTTCTAATATACTCATCAATTTTAGGAATTTTTCCAATAACTTCAATTAATTCAGCAGATGTATATAATAATATATTATAAAAATTATCTTCTTCATCATAAAATGGTTTAAATTTTGTCATATCTGTTCCACATCCACAATTCATCCCATTAGTAATATCAAATAATACATTCTTTTTATAAGTAACTTTATCATATGCAAATGAATAAAACTTTTTATGTAATTCACTGAGTTCTCTACCAGTAAATTCTTGCACAACTAATTTTGTTTTATTACTTAATGTACTATTATGAACCATTGATTCTAAAAATCCATCCTCATGATATATTTCAATACTATTAATAATTATTTCAATCCTATTATCTTTTGATTTCCATACATGCATACCATATCCATTATTATATACATAACCTTTTTCATCAAAATATACATTCAAATATTCTATACTATTATCAAATTTTGGATCAAAATGCATAATTCTTATACTCTTAAACGTATCTCTAATAATATCATCTACAAATACCGGTATAATTTGATCATTTTTAATATTTAATGGTATAGTTCCTGGTGCAGTTCCAATACCAATATATGTATAATCATACGGATTTTTACGCGTATAATCAATTAATTCTTGAAGAATAAAAGATTTGTGTTCCATTTTTTATTATTATTAAATCTATTAATATATTTATATTTTCAATTTTAATTATTGCAAGAAAAAACTAGGATACGAACAATTTACATTCTCTGCCTTGCACCTCTTATCCGATTTAAAATATTTTAATAATTTATTTATATCATTTGGATATCTATCCTCTTCTCTATAAAAATTAAATTGCATTGACTTTCGATCAAATAAATCTGTTTCATTTCTATATAAATTATCATTAAAATACTCTTTTTCTTTATCCGGATTTGATTTCTCCGCTATTAATTGATCATTTTCAAATAATGTATTCGCATACGGATTATCTATTGATTCTATTCTTCTTGGTAATTTTTTTGGTATTTTGGTTGTTAAATATATAAATATTGATATTGTACCAAATACTAATCCTACACCATTACTACCATATAAAAACATTATCAAACTAATATACAAACAAAACATTACTAATCCATCTCTACTCGTTGGATCAAAATTTAATAACTTTTTTTTATCTATATTTTGTAATATATCTAATATATATTCCATTACTTTTGTATTATATTATTTTTATAATACAAAATTTTATTATGCAATTTTCTGGTTTCGTAAGAAATCTTCCAATCCCTTCATTTGTTCATCTGTAATATTACCTGTTGCTCTATCCTTTCCTAATTGTGACATCATTCTCGCTGTAAATCTAGATATTAATTCCTTCACCGATAATGTACTACCATCTTTATACAATTTTGATCTCATTAATTTATTTGTTAGTTCCTGATCTTTATCCTCTCTAATAATTTTACTACCAGCAATCATATCATATAATGATAATTTACCATCTTCAATAAATTCTTGTAATTTATCTTGAGCTTTTTCAATAGCAAAATCTAAAATTGTATCTGTTTTATCATCTTTATCTGTTCTATTATAGTCATCTACTAATTTATTAATAATTTCCATTAAATATGTTTTACCCTTTTCTCCATCACCTTTTACCGCTAGTTTATCAATAATTCCATTAATATCTATTTTATCTAAACCTGTTGATGAAATAATATTCTTAATCTTATCTGGTGTAATATTTTTAATATCTTGTAATTGTGTAACATCTATTTTTGTAAAATCAATTGAATCTAATCCAGCTACTGATAAAAATTCAGTTAATAACGATGAATCAATCTTTGATATTACACTACTAATTCTCTTCATATCAATTGATCCCTTTTTCTTACCTAATCCATCTAATTTATCTAATAATGCATCAACTTGCGCTTGATTTTTAACTTCTTGACTATCCGCAATAATTAAATAAATCATTTGAATTGTTTCCCATACAAAACTAATTAATCCATCATCAATTTTACTTTCAATTAAATTATATAAATTGATTTTATGAAGAAATGATAGTTTGTAATTCTTATGAAATAGTAATTTATCTCGAGCTAATAAATATTTAAATAATTTTTCTTCTTTACTTACTTTTTCATAGAATGTCCATAGTTTCTCTTCATAATTAAATGATTTAATATCTACATCTGTATCAATTAATTTAAATTTATTAAAACTTTCAACAAATTCGACGTATCGTTTTTTTGCAAGTTCAGGAAGCTTATTATTCTGTGTAATTAAAGTATTTGAATTAGACATATTATATGTTAATATAAATAATATATCCTTTAAATTAAGACTTTTATTTTTTACCTCGAATTATTTTTAATACTTTTAATTTTCGTTCTTGTTTTGCTTTATCATCGTCTTCTTCTACTTTCATGGTCATTTCATTACTATCTAATATCAAATTATTCGAAGTTGGACTCTCAAAACTTTTATCAGTTGTTTTATCATCTATAAATGTATATGAATCTGATATCTTTTTAATTTCTTGTATTGGAATACCCATTTTATCATGAGGACTTGGTTCAGTTACTTTTTGTTTTTGTCTAATACTATTTGTTGATATATTAAATAATTGTACTGATTTAATCCAGTTTTTAACACCATCTCTTTCAATAGGCATTGATGTATTAGGTATTAATAATGTTGGTAATTTACAAGTTAATAAACATTTTTTAATAATAGGATTTATTTTAGATTGATCAACCGTCTTTTTATCTACTAAAATAAATGTTGATAGTAAATTACTATTTTTTAATTCTTGTATAATATCATTTGAATATGTATCTAACGAGTCATATAAAAGAAAACGGTTTTCACTCATAATATATTATAATACTTTAATTATTTTATATAATTTTATATTATGACTGAAAATATATTCCAAGCACATTTTAGAATATATAATTCATTAATTTTTATGATATCTTGTTATGATATTGACTATGCTTACACCTATTTAAATAATCTTAATAATAAAACATTTAAAAATTATTTTAAAGTGATCAAATCCGATGATTCAAATATTATTAATGAAGTATATGATAAATCTGATGATAAAATTATAATTTTTGTTACTAAATTACCTACACCTGATATTTATACTTTTGATTTTATTAAAGATGTATTTCATATTCATTTAGCTGTACCAAATTCATTTACTAAAGATACTAAAGATATAGAAACATACAAATCTGATATTCAAAAAATTCCAATTAAAAAATTTATTAATATTAAAACTAAAAATAAAATTTACAATGATGATGTTGAAGATAAATTATTTACATACATGGTTGAATTAATTAATAAAAAATTAAATAATGATGATGATAAATTTCCAAGAATGTCTCAAACTGGTGGTAAAATAATTTTATACGGTGATCGTGAATTAAATTTCGATTAAATCTAATCCCAATTGTTTCCCAATATTCTTAATTGATTTAATTAATGTATCCACACACTCCCCAAATACCTCTTTAATATCTGTCTTACATTTATATCTAATCTGCATATTCCTACTAGATATAATTGGTTGATTATCACCAGCAAATTCTACTTTATCATGAATTTGTAATATATAACCTAAAATACCCCCCATCGTCATATCTTCATTCGGAATATTTAATATTCCCTCTTTTTCTGCACTACCCTCTACTTTCTCATTAATCATATTATTTAAATATTCTAATCGCATAATTAAACATGATAATGCCCTGCGAAATATTTCCTTCTCATCAAATTGCTGCTTTGATTCAAATCCCAAAATAAAATGATTCTCTGATTCTTGAGAATATGCACACGCCGCCACTGGATCATAAATAGCCGGATCCTCAAATTTTTCTTCTAAATTCAATCCTAATTGCGCTTGGCATGTACATTCAAATTCTTGATTGTCATGAAGTTTAACTAACAAAAATTCTTTTTTATACGGAGATTTAACCTCTTTCCCCTGATAATAAAATTTAGCCATCTCTGTTGTTACATCTACTGATTTTCCCGTTTTATTCTTATACGAAATAAACATTGTTAAAAAATTATCTTCTATCTTTTCGCCATCATATAGTTGCAAAAACTGCTTTACCGTATCTTCATCATTTTTAACATACATAATCGGTATATTACTAAACCTTTCACGTATTTGATCATTGTTAATAATACTAGTATTCTTTTTAATTATAATTTTACTAACAGGAAATGCATATGTTGGTACATACGTTTTAATAACTCGACGTAACATATTTGCATAATGAAATGTAATATTCTTTAATTCAATCTTAATAATAGAATTACTATAGTCATTTTTACACTTATTTAATTCTACTATTTTGGCTGAAACTTTGCTAAAATCTTCCATTCTTATTTTATATTATTATATATTTCTTATAATAAAATAAAGTTTTCATTTTTTATTGATATTCTGTATATTCACAAATTGTTACCTCTAATTCTGGATTTGATGTTTTACATGCAATCAAACATGTTGTAGAGTCATCAAGACTATTAATTCTCCTGAGTCTTATATTATCATATTCAATTTCATAATAACCAGATATATGATTTAAGCTAAAATTATCAGATAACATAAAATCTATTAGTTCATTTCTATTAATACCAATTCCCTCTAAAACTGTTAATACATCACTCTTTAATTCAGTTAATTTAATTAATTTAGTTTTGTTAGTTAAGATATCAAGTGCGCTCATTTTTTATTGTTTTTATAATCATAAACAATATAAATATATATATTTTCAATTTTTAAAACCTAATACTACACCCAGAACTTCTCTAGTACCGGATTCGTCCATGCCTTGAACATTTTCTGCTCACTCTCAAATAACCGAATCTCATTACCCAGTTTCCATACATTTGGTGCTTCCATCTTGTATTTTAAAAATTTACGCATCTCATTCAAATCAATTGGCTTATTCTTATGAATACCCTTCATGTTTCCAAGATTAAAAAAGATTAACTGATATTTCTTCTCATCCATAAATAATTTTGTAAATAATTCTTCATTCCTATGTACCATATTGTTATTGTTAAATTTAAAATAGATATCCAGCATTCTCTGTGCTACATACGTAAATACACTCGTCACTAATCCAATTGTCTCTACCGTTGAATCATCATTATATTTAACTTCATCATTATCTTTCACATATTGTGCAAGTAAATCTTTCTGATACAAATCAATATATAACTCTTGTTTTGTTTTATACCCAATTTGATGATGGTAATTAGGATGTAATACTTTTGATAGCGTTGTACCATTCACAAATATATATCCCTCCGCTTTTAATGTCTTGTCTTCCAGACACTCTTTAACACCTTCTGCAGAAATTACTTCAGTCTTTTCAATTCCAATATTAACTGTACTAATATCTACTAGCTTGTGCTCTTTATCCCTCACAAATAGTAAAAATAACTTGGCATAATTATCTCCAAATCGTGATTCATATGAAATATTAAATTTATTTTGATTATGCACAAGTTCAATATAATATTGATTTTCTGGATTTAGTAATTTCTCCAACTCTTCTTTGGTTACACTTAGTTTTGCAAGAGCTTCTTCAAACATTTTACCGTGCGATAGCTCAGACCTCTTGCCAAATACATATTGGTGAGTGTTATACATGCTAATATTTCGACGAGTTGTGTAATACCATTTACCATTGTAAGAAAATACACTAATTAAAGTTCCTTCATGACTTTCTGAAAATTTCATCTCAGGAGTAAAAAATTTATCTGCCTCCCCATAAGTTAAATATTCTAAATTAGAATGCGAATAACTCACTAACTTACCTTCATCTAATGTTAAAAATATGCTCCTGCATGCATTATAAACTTCATATTCTGTATGTTCCTGTGATGATTCTGTAAATAGATGCACTAAATTATCTTCCGGATATTTCTTAAAATGAATCCGATGATGATAATTTTTATATTGCATCTTAGAATACACAAATTTAATTAAATTTTCTACAGTGAAAGGAGCCATTTCATCTTTGAGCGCATTGAGGTAAGTAGTAATTACGTCCATTCTTATTTCTTATATATTTATAGTAATATTCCTTTAAAACCTGTCTCTTTCAATTTTACCGTATTTATCTATAATAATATATTCATTCATCTCTCTATATTTATTATGGTATAATTCATCATACTCTTTTATTATTTGTTTTTTATTCTTCTTCAATGCTTTTTCAATATAACTTGTATATCTTAATAATATCTCTATTATTTTTGTAGATTTCTTTTTTATTAAATAATTAACCAATTCTTTCTGATTTACATCTGGATTCATAATTCTTAAATGTAAATATATTAAACAATATGTTACACACATACCATTATATGCATCTGCTATACTTTGTAATCCAAATGGTGGTGATAATTTAGTAGGAGGAAGATATTTATAATTACTTAAACCAATATATTTTAACACTTGATTTATTTTTTTATTAATATCTGTATCTGAATAACCGTGATCATAATTATTAAATTTACCTTGTGGTTCAAATCTTTCTATTGTTTTATTAAATAAATCAATAATAATCATATTTGCATGACTTAATTCATTCCAATTAATAACAAAATTAAAATATATAAATCTTTTATTATCTTGACATCGTTGAATTGTATTAATTATTTCATTGGGTATCACTAATTTATTATCTATCGGATAATATACTATTCCATTTCTTATTATATATCTGTCATATTTGATAACTGTATCAGGAATACATACTACTTCTCTAAATTTAATATCTTTGATTAATATTTTTATAAAATTATTGATGTTTTCCCAATGTTGATAACCATAATTAATTTTATCTGGTTTTGCTAAATATCCAACACTATATTCATTATCTAAAAAATTATCAATTGTAACAAATGAGTCTAAATTATTAGATGCACGTCTTAATCTGCTAATTTTATCACTATATCTATTAATCAAACTTTGTTTAGCTATTCTATATGATTGATAATTATTTTCCATATAATTATAATTTATTTTTGTTTGGATATTATTTATTTTTCATTATTGATATTATAGAGAATATATTATGTTTATAAATGAAATAGATAAATTCTTAGATTCACAATTTAATATTGTGAAAACATATCTAACCAAAAACAAATATAAAAAAAAGGTAAAAGATTCTGGTTACTTCCTTGACTATTATCAAACTATTACCAATTCTATTTCCTATAATAATATATTTAAAAATATTAAAAATGATAAAAATAAAACTAAAGTTAGAAATATCATTGAAAAATATATATTATTTTATTTATTATTATCTTTAGCAATAACCGAAGACAATTTAATTGATGATGATGAAAAAGCATTTGTTGAAAAATTATTTAATATATCTAATAATTTACCTATTATTGATAGTGTAGTTGTAGGTGATTTATTAGAAGTTTATCAATCATATTATATTTGTATAACATTATTAAAATTCTTAAAAGAAAAAAAAGATCTGGCTAATTATTCAAAAGATTCTAAAAACAATGAACTTCTTATTATATTTAACGATATTGGATTAGATAACGTTAATAAATTTTTTGATTTAAAAAATAATGGATTACATAATATTCTAATTACTTTACTTATTCGTAAAATATATATTAAAACAGATAAATTAGATATAACTAGAATATATGAAGAAAATGAATTAGATGATGCTGATTATAAATACATTGATATTGTTGAAGCTAGAATTCAAGAACTTGATTTTGCTTCTATGGAAATGTTATTTGATTCTGATAGTAGAAAAATTGGATTACCTGAAGATTATTATAATTTAATTCAAGATTACAAACTTATTACTTTAGGTGATATTGAAGATAATTTAAATCCCGAATTTGCAATTCAATCTAATTTAGTCTCCAATGATAGAAAAATTAGTTATCTTTTCCATAAAAAATTATTAATTCCTATTACCGATGAAATATTACGTTATCATGTAAATGATGAAAAATATATAACACAAGAAACACCTACTAAAGAAAGAAGCAATAGTAAAAATTTTGACACCAAATTAAATTATATTGTAAATAAAATTAATTCAGTTACTGAAGATCCTAGAAGTCCTAAAACAAAAAAATTATATTATTATCCTTATTTTTATCGTCAAGCAATTCCCTATAATGATATAGAAGAAATGAAAATATTAAAAAAATTTACAGATATTGGTCGTGTTAATGCTGAAAATGTTGCAAGTTTTACTGATTTATTATCTTTTAGAGTATATAATTACATTAATTATAATAAATTTGCTCATTTTGGTTTCTATCATAAACATAATTATACAACAGATGCACTTAGATACACAAATTTTAGATTTAGAAAAAATGAGACACTAAAAAAGAAAAATTCAAATATGGATTGGAGAATTATAACTCATGATAATTTTAGAATTAATAATCAACATGATTTTAATAGTGCAATTGTTGGTATCGCATTTCCTACATACATTAACTTTATGCCTTATGATATACGTTGTTTAAAAATTAATAAAGCAATTAATGTAAGAAGATTTAATTCTAATGGTTATAAAATTTCAGAAGATTTACTATCAAAATTAATTAATGAGAATAAAAAATTTAATAAAACACCATTCTGGATTTTTGATGCATCTACTGATAAGTTTATTCAAGACACATACGAAGATATTAATGATTCTAATCAAGAAATATTCTTTAAAAAATTAACTGCAAAATTATACGATACTATTGAAGAACTAACTCTAAACCGTATCTTATCTGAATATGAAAAATATTCACCATTAACTTTATACCAATCAAATCAAATTTTTAAAATTATTACTAAACGATTAGTTCCAATACCACAATTTTCTAATAAAATTGCAGATATCAATTATGCTAGATACTATACATATTTACCACAAAGATTAAATACCGATGATATTAAAGATTTTACATTTTCTACTAAAAAATTAATTACATTACCTGTTTATCAAAAACCAAAATCACTAGCAGTAACTGTTATTGATATTAATAAAAATATTAAAACAAAAGAAAATATTTTAGATGTTGCAACATGCCAACATGTTATCACATTAAATGAAATTAAAAAATATCGTGAAAGAGATCCAACATTATTTTCTAAAAAATTAATTGAATTCTTTAAACAATACGTTGTCGATAAAGTTAATAGTAATTATATTTGTGTCAGCTGTTCAGAATTTATTGATATCGATAAATATGTTTCTGAATTTGGTGATCTAATTAAAATTAATGCTGAATCTCGTGTTCCATTAGAAGAACAAAAACGATATGAAAAATTTGCTAAAGCTATCCATTCTTTAGATAAAATCATTGAACGTATGGGATCTATATTTAATTTAAGTGAATATATGGGAAATAATCCACCTGCCATTATTAAACGACGTGAAACTATTAGACAATTATTAGATATATTATTATCTTCACAAGATTTACGTTCTAAAGACTCATCTAATTTTGATAATACTATTAAACTATTAGAGGAAATATCCGGTGCTAAATATAGTGAATACTTTGCATTTCCAGTTGAAAACGATATCTTTGTATATTCTAGTAGAGATACTGATAAATATAAAAAAGCTAAATACAATACTATCTTAACTCATATTGCATGTTTAATGATATTAGATATTAGTAGTGCTAGTATTATTTATTTTAATACTGATAAATTAATTAATATTAATATTTTTGATAAATTTGGTCTCGGTACTTTAGATAATCTTAAATTACGTATTAATCTTGGTAATGATTTAGTTCATTTAGGTAATTATTATTTATTAAGTTACGTTATTTATTATATGGCATCAATGATGATTCGTTATAAAATATATGAAATTGAAAATCCTGAAGTAGATGTTAAAAAAAGTATTCCACCACTAGATCGATTAAGAATTATGCATACTATAGTTCATGTATTATCAATTATTATTAATAGAAGAATAAATACTACTGATTATTTGTATGAAATTTTAGCTAATAATTATTTTATTAAACTTATGACTGTTTTTAATCCAGAAACTTCTGCAAATTCAGTAGAAAATATTAAATATTTTGGTCAAAAGAAATTAGATAATACAATTGGTAAAAAATTAAATACTGTAAAACAATATTATCATCAAATTAATGGTCAATTACAACCAATTAAACAATACAATACAAGATTTGTTCCACTAAGATTTAAATTTGGATATTTTCCTAAAAAAATAATAAAAGATAATTTTGTTATTAATAAAAATGAAATGGATGAATTGGTCAAAAATAACTTGTTAAAAATGTACAAACGAGAAACATCACTACTAAAATTAAATATTGATGTTAATAAATTAGAAAATTATACATTATCTCAAGTATTAGAAGTTAGACAAAAATATATTAATCAAGTTATTGAAACTATTGATAAACAACGTAAAGAATTATTAAAATCTAAACAAAAACAAATCAAATTAGAAAATAAATATATTAAAATATCTGAATATTTAAATGAAAACTTGGTACCTTTTGATGAATTAGTTAATATTTTTATTGATAAATTAGAAAAATATGTTGGTAACGATAATACTATTTTTAAAGAAGATTTCTATTTACGTAAATCTGTATTTATAATTAATCATGATGTTAATGGATCTTTAATTAAACCAATTAAAATAGATAAGATTACTATTAAATATAATGATACTATAACTAAAAAAGATGTAATTATATACAGAGAAAAAAATATTGAACGATATTATGATATTTATAATTTAGCATATTTAGGATACAAAGAATCATCTGGAAATTTTATTGAAATCAAAAACAATCAATTTTTAATTATTAAACATTCACTATTAGATAAAATTAAATATATTGGATTATATAATAAATACATCAATATATTACCAATTGAAAAACAAGCTATTTATAAATTTAAATTTAGAGGTGATATGATATATGATAATATGGAATTAGTTAATAATATAATTGTAAATAAAATTAATCAAGATAAAATATTAATAGAAAAATTTCAAAGAATTATATTTTCTATTCGAAATAAGAAAGAAATTGACCCTAAAAAATTAGGTATAACTAAAGAAGAATTATTAATTAATGAATTTTTACCTAGATTAAGTAACTTGAAAGTATTAAATAATGAATTTGTATTATTTTTACAAAACTGGAAAAATGTATGTTTTGGTTTTACTGTTAAACCATTAGACAAAATAAATATTAAAGATGATTTTATTGATTCTGATGCTATAATAACAAATAATAATTATAATGTATTAATAAGATATTTAATTATGCAATTAATTAATTTATTAGAAATGAATACAGATAAAACAAATATTAATTTAGCTAGTTTAATTGCTATGATATTTGATAATATATGGGAAGAATATGAAATTAAAAATAATTCAGAAATTAATAAATTTTTATTATTATTATATACCGGCGTCGAAGATTATTTAATTACATTATCTGGTGTTGATTCAGTTTCAACTGTTACAGAACAACCAATGAGTGCAGAAGAATTATCTAAATTAACAGATGAAGAACGAGAAAAAATAACAAATGAATTAGAAGATGATAAAGAACGAGAAGATGCAATTGATGCTGAACCTACTGATGCAGAAGATTTAGATTTAGGTGAGCAAGAGATACATATGGATGATAGAGAAATAGATTAAACTTCTAATGGTTATTTTCTAATAAAAATAAATAAAATATGATTTAAACAAATAAATTAAATCATATCATATAAAATGACCGATACACCAGTTAAAGATTACTTGTATGAAGACCCACAAGTACCTAATCAAAAATTTGTATGCATCAGCATTCTAACACCAAAAAATTTTAAAGAACCTACAACCATGAGCACTATCAAAGTTCGTGGTTGTTATGATTCTTTTGAGGAAGCGTCTAAAAGAGGTGAATTTCTACGCAATATTGATCCCCATATTAATGTTTATGTAGGTGAAGTTGGTAAATGGCTACCATTTGATGATGATCCAGAGAAGGCCAAACAACAAGAATATCAAAATAAGCAACTTAATAACATGATGAAGGGATATCTAGAGAACCAAGAGAAAGCCAAAGAACATCATGAACAACGCAAAAACGAAATGATTCTTAGAACATTAAAAGAAAATGAACAAAAAGAGGAGCGACGCAAGAAGAGAGATGAGCGACGAAAAGCCGGTGAGAAAGTAGATGACGATGCAGAAGAATCTGCTTTCCTAAAAGCGGATATGGAGCGAAATCAAAATAGAGTGGAAGTGGAATCGAAGAAGCAAGAATTTGTGGAGAAAGAAAATGATATTAAAGAGAAAGAAACTGAAGTGAAAGAGGATAAAGAACATTTACAAAAGACACAAGAGGAGTATAACAAATACAAGAATAAGACAGAGAAGATTCAAAAGGAATTAGATGAAGCTCGTAGAGTCTATCAATCCATGTTAGATGCAGGTCTTAAGAAAGATGGGAAGAATATGATTGTTAATGAATAAAAATTGAAATTTTAATTTATATATACAATATTAATAATTTGTATATATCATGTCAGGTTATAGCATAAATGATTGCATTATAATTCAAGTAATGCATGATAATTATGATCGCATTAAGGAAATTATTAAAGAAGATCCTACAAAAGTTAATTGTGTTGATTATGCAGGCTATACCCCATTATACTATGCACATACATACGAAATTGCTAAATTATTAATTGATAATGGTGCTGATGTTAATGTAGTATTTAATGATAGGTCTAAAAATACTCTGCTTCATAAATGCACTAGTCCAGAAGTATATGAATTATTAATTAAGAGTGGTGCAAACATTAATGCATTAAATGATGGTTATTACAAAGAAACGCCATTAGAATATATTGTTACAAAAATTAATTCTGTTAATTATTGTAATAGTTTAAAATTAGTTAAACTATTAATTTTGTATGGTGTAAATATAGATATTATAATTGACCATGAAAAAATGATTCAATATATTAATAAAAAATCTAGCTATGATGATCCTGATTATAGTATCATGAAAGAAATAATGGTATTAATGTTGTCTATAAAACCAGATATTGCTAGTTATGAAATACAATTATATGATGGTCCTATGATATTTGTAGATTATCTAAAAATAAAATATAATATTACTGCAGATGATTTTACAGCAGATTATGTTAAAAAATTTGCATGTCAAAGACGTTTTCATGCTCTTGTAGCAAGAGCAATATTCAGAAAGAAATTACTTGAATAATTATTTTATATTAATAATATATGATTAGTCACATATTATTAATAATTGGAGTTGTTTTAATTAGTGTTGGTTTTGCACGTATGTACTACACTAAAGATAATTCACAAATAATTTATCGTTATATACCACGAACATTTGTTGAAGATCAAGAAAATCCACCACCATTAAGTGATTTATTTGGGACAATGTTTTATGGTATTGAACCAAGAGAAGGTACTTTCTATGAAGAAAAGATTAGATCTTTAAGAAATCTCAAATAAAAAATTGAAATTCTATCTAAAGCAACGAATCATAATTTTTTATAAAATAAAAAATTGAAAAAAATATTACATGTAATAGATATAAGAATTCTAATACTGTTGATAAGATGTCCGTTTCAATTCCTGAACAATCTATATTAATAAATGAAGCAATTACTAATTATGACGTTAATTTGGCTATTACACTAATTAAGGAAAGTAGTGATGTTACCGGGGTTGATCTTGGTATCGTTATATCCAACCTCGATCGAACCAATCTTTACCTTGAACAAGAATACGTACTTTCAGACCCAGAAAAATTAGAAAAATGCAATATACAAAAATCTAAATTAACTGAAATTCTCATGCTACTGCTAGAGAAAAAAGTAACGCTTGGAGGTCTCTTATTTGGTATTAAAGATGTATCTATTGCTAAGCTATTAATTGAGCATGGTGCAGATGTGAATGAAGTTTTGCATGGTAACAAGCCGATTCACTGCACTAATTCATTAGAGATAATTAAATTATTTATTGAACATGGTGCAAATGTTAATGATATAAATCGATGGGGTGAAAGACTTATTGACGGTACTACTTCTCTGAATATGATTAAACTGTTGGTTGAAAATAGTTCAGAAGTTAATAAATGTTTTGTAAAAAATATTGCGGATTTTATTAAATATATATATGAACATGGTCAATACGTAGATTATGGAAGTACGGCAGTGAATAATGATTTGGGTGGATTTATGCACACCAAAAACACATCTGGGTTTGTTCGTCAGCATTTTAAAATATGTAAATTCTTACTGAATAATGGTGCGAATCCAGATGTTACTATTAATGATATGAAGCTAATTGAATATTTGCACGAGAATACACGTGTATTGTATAGAGATTTTGATTTTAGATCGCTAGTTAAAGATTTGCTGGAAATAATTTTTAATAAATATCCAGATATTGGTAATTATTATAGTAGCAGAAAGTATTGTAAAAAAATTGGCGATGCTTATGTAGATACATATTATGGTGATTATTTGAAAAAGATATATAAGATTAGTGCAACAGTCGAAGAACCAGTTGTGTGTTCTGGTGGTGGTAAGGCTTAAATCTAATGTGTCTTTACTTTACTCACAATAATATTTGTTCTTTTTGTTTGACATAATTCATTTATATCAAATATATTTTTCTTTTTTTCATCTTCTAATTGATAGTTTTCTTGATGAAATTTAATAAATCTATCACTACCAATTGGAAATGGATCCTTAATCTTTGCCTTGTACCAAAAGATACGTTCATTTAAATCTCTTGATGTATTACTGTTATCTAAAATCATAGTACCATAATTATCTGTTAATTGGTTAAATAAAGAATCAAATATTTCGAACTTTGGAAAGATCCCCGCGTAGTGTTCATACAATTTTCTTCTATTTGAGAAATTATCCTCAGCTAATAAGCATATGAAATTAAATTGACTTCTAAGCTCTGGGGGGATAGCCATGCTGTATTGTAATACTAAACAAAAGGTAATACCGTAATGTCTGCCTTCACATAAAATACTCACCAAACTTGGATCAGTAATCCATTCATTTTTCTTACTTTGAACATCATCCATAATTAATAATACTCGATGATCAATTAATGTTTTACCTTTTTTAGCTCGTTCTAAATTCTTTTTCATTATCATTTCTTGCCTTATTAATAATTTGGCAAGAATTTCTGGTTTATATTCATGATGAATAAAAGAAGATGGAAAAACTGTATCATAAAATTTAGTTATCCTATCTGTAGGCGCAATAATTACCCCACATGGAATGTCATTGATTATTGATAACATATCTCTAACTACCCAACTTTTTCCTGACCCAGATTTAGCAATTACACAAATTCTGGGATTTAAAAATTTTCCATCTTTTGCAAATCTTAATTTGTTCATATCGAAATCTTTTACAGGAACAATTTTACCACCGACATTGATTTCTTTCATACTATAATATTTTAAAAATTTCTTTTAGAAGTTACCTATATCCGTAAAAATTTCTTGAGTTGCTGATCCTTCTTTTATTGTAATATAATATAAACAACTTATTAATATAAGAAAAACTACAAATGTCCGTCTATTTAATGACGATGTTTTTCTAGCATTAATGTAACAATCAAATCTCTCTATTAAATAATATAGTAATGCACCAACCACAGACAAAATTGCTGGATTCTTTAGATATTTTAAATATTCATTCATGATATATATTTAAAATAGATTAATTTTTTACAAATTTAGACATTCAAATTACTATAATATTTTCCATTTTGTTCTGATCTTTCTGATTTTTCTGATAATGGTTCTAATCCATTTTTATTACTATATTCTTCTATTAAATTATGCTTTCCTGGTTCATAATAGACTGACGATTCAGATAAATTACTAAAATTATTTTTAACTAGAGAATTTAAATTTGCTCTTGGTTTAACTTCCGACATATCTTGATTTAATATTGAATCCCTTAATGTTTTTTCTGAAAAATCTAATGTCTTATTATTATTCTTTAATAATTTTACCCCATTCATATCTTCTGATCTTACAGTTGATGCTAATACAGAATGTAAATCTCTTGGTGATGATGGTGTTGCATCTGTTCTTCTTATTTTTTCTGATTTTAACATATTTTTTATTTGATTTGATTCTGATTTTAAATCTGTTGCTACCTTATTATTCTTTTCTAAATATGTTTTAATTGTTATTTGTAATGGTATCATTTTTCTAATTGCATTTTTAATACAATCTTGAATTATTTTTAATATTTCTGTTTGATTTCTTTTTATTTCTAATGGTGATTCACGATGAGAAAATAAAAATGGTGTATTATAGAAGGTTCTGGCACATTCGATATAAACTAAATGAATAAAATTTTTAAAATCATCTTGAATATTTAATTCTTGTAATAATTTTTCATTATAATCTATATTAGTATTTGTTAAAACAACTATATTTGATTTAATAACTGCTTTTAATAAATCTTCTATTGTTTTACCTAAATTATTTAATCTTATTATTCTTTGATATTCATTATTTATAATTTCTGGATTCCATTTGGGAACATTTGATAATAATATTTGAAATATTTTTAATTCATCATTATTTTTTGCATTGTTTTTTGCTTCTTCGTATATATTTTGTAATCCTTCATACACTAATTGATTAATTGAATTAACTAAATGAATTGTATATTCTTGCTTTGTCTCTATTAGAAAATTCATATTTATTAACTTATAAAATATATTTACATTACAAATTTATTTTACAAGTTTATTATATTCCCATACTTACCGCATTAAAATCATAATTATTACCACCTCTAGAGTTTAAATAATTTAATTCTTTTTGTGTTAAACATCTGCATCCTTCTTCATTATCACCATCACCTAAATGGCTAATATTAGATGAATAATATAAATTATTTAAATTTGGATCAGCTTTTTCTCCAGATCCTGGATAAAAATTATTACCACAGCATTTTTTACTATAGATTGGAGCATCTACACTTAATTGATCATAGATTTCAAATGGTTCTTGATTTTTAAAATTATCAAATTTCCAGTAAAATACACAGTAAATAACAAATACTATTATTAATATTAAACTTATTTGTGAGTAATTTAATTGCATATATTTTATAAATATTTTATTTTTTTTGTCATATTTAATTTTCTAAAGGTTTTACTATTAATATTAATTTATTAATTGTCCAATTACCGCTAGAATCTTTTTTCCGTTTAAAGAAATCAATTGTTACTTCATTATTTGTATGTTTTTTTATTAATCTATTTAATTTTCTTGGTAATGTTGTATCTGTTATAATTTTTTTATAAAATATCTCTGGTGTCACTTGAAAATTATATTTCTTAGCATATTTATAATTTAAATACATTATTTCATTATACATTTCATCTAACTTATATTCTCTTTTATTTAATTTATTCTTTAACGCTCTGATTACATAAAATCCTTCCGGTGCTACTATAATACTTCCCTGTACTAATCCTTCATTATATGTATCTATAAATGTTTTTATATCCGGCATTGATGGTATCTCATATACTATTCCGTATTTAGATCTTGCACCTGGCGTTGGTGTTGGTGGATGTGTATGATACATAAATTCATAATCTATTACATCATCTGGTATTATTGGAAAAAATATTTCTTTGTCTTGTGGATCTGTTTCTTTTCTGGTTGTCACTATAATTCTTTCTAAACCTTTATCATCAAAATCTAATAATCCACCTTGTTCAGAATAACGAAGGTGACTATGATAACGATATTTTTGATAACTACCATCGTGCATTAGTGCATCTAATACTAATAAATCATTTCTTTCAACTGTAAAAACATGTTTGTGTGCATTTTTTCTTTTTAACAATTTATATTTTGTTGTTAATTTAAATCTCTTATGTTCCATTAATTATATTTTAGAAATAATATAATTAATATTAAATATTATAAATAAATTAAAAAGAAGGTGTTAGTTTCATATATATAGCATTACCAGTTAAACCACCGCCTATTGTAACTTTACCTTCATTGTTTGAAGTTATACTAGTAATCATACCGCTTGTTGTATTTGCTAGACCGTACACTTCTCCCTTATGAGTACCACCATCTTGATATGTATTAACATAAAATCCAAGCCAACATGTGTTACTATAACCATTTGATATAGACATTATATATGTACCTCTTGTTGTTATAGGTTTAGGGAACGTGTAAGTACTAGTTGGTGATTTACTATCAAAGAAATTTGATTGATTAAATTCACTATTTAAATTACCTTTAAAAACTGCATTACCTGTAAAGTTACCTTTAACTTCTAAATCACCATTAATAGACATACTACCTTTTGAATCAATATTTGCAACATTTATACCTGCCTGAGTTTGAAAATACCATGTACCAGGTGATCCAAAACAGGTATATGTAGTATCAAATAATAATCTATTAGAACCAGATGATTTATTCCATTTACCATTAGCAAATGAAACACTGTCGCCTACAGTTAAAGTTCCTGTAAGATTTGTATTACCATTAACAGTTAATGATCCTTGATATGTTGAATCAGCTATAGTTAAATTATCTAATATTTGAACATTTCTATTATGTCCTCCTACACCCCCAGTTGGTACTGTTCCTGCTGAATTTCCTACAATTAATAATGCTTTACCAACTATATTATTTGATATTTCAGATTGTGTTCCATTTGCGGAATTTTGAAAATTTTGAGTAAAATTAATATTACCAATAGTTGCAATCGTACCAGCAACTGTTGTTCCAGCATTAACATTTAATTTACCATCAATTGTTGAATTACCAATAATACGTCCTGCACCATTTACAGTTAAATTATTAGTTGCTGCTGTTGCACCTGTTACACCAATAGTAGTAACACCAGTAACACCTAAAGTACCACCAACAGTAGTAGCACCTGTAACACCTAAAGTACCACCAACAGTTGTATTACCAACTAAATTAGTTGTACCCGTCACTATTAAATTACCCGGTGCTGCAGCTGTGCCTAAAGTTAAATTACCCGGATTTGTCAATGTACCACCACCATCTACTAATTTTTGTGCTACTTTAGCTAAAGTTACAATTGATGAAACTGGTACTAAACTTGGATCAAAATTTTCTACATATTTTTCTAAATATCTTGCAACTATATAATAAATTGCTAAACATAATACTAAAATATAAATCCAATTCATAAATTATATTTATAAAATAATATTAAAATTACATCTTATTTGTCTTATCTATCCTAATAATCGAATTCACCATTGATTTAATCGACGCTAATGTTGGATTAGGCATCACACTCGCAGTTTTAGAATAACTATATAATTTAGTATGACTTGCTTTACTCATATTTAATAATCTACTAATATAGTGCATATCTCTCTGAGTTCTATTTTGAAATGATGATAATAATATTTCTATATTCTTTTTATTAATATTTTTTAATGAAGTCTTATTTAAATCCGAACTAAAATTAATTTTATAATTTTTAATTTCAGTATTCTCACCTTCATTTAATATATATGACACATATGCACACGATAAAAATCCATGAATTGGCTGAAATTCCCAATTCTGTTCTGAATAAATTCTGGTTTCCACTAAATCACTCTGAGATAATATATCCGAAATTTTAGCATACTTGCTCTTTTTTCTAGAATTAGGTATATTCTTTGCCTCTAATGCTGTATAAAAATTTTCATACATCATTAATGGTAATAAAACTTTTTCAGATTTATAAAATCTCATTGATTCTTCAATTGATTTAAATCTATCCATCAAACTTTTATTTGCACTAAATAATCCCACCTCAACATTCTTTTTCATCGAAATTGTTAAATAATTTTGTAAAAATGTTCTAGTTATTTTATTACCATATGTAAAATATAAATCTTGTAAAAGTATAATTAGTCGTCTAATATCATATTGAGAATAATTTAAAATATCTTTTACTGTTTGCATTGAATCAAATTTAAGATTATATTTATCGATATAAATTTTACTAACAGCTAATAAATCATTTTCAGATGGTAATGATATTCTAATACTATCACAATCTTGTGTTGATAAAGTTGTTATTAATTTAGAATGATTTAGATTTGTTAAAAATATTATAGGTAAATATTTCTTAGCACAATTTTGTGTAAAAAATTCTAATATATTTCTTTTTTCACTTGGAGATGATATCAAATTTGCATCATTAATAATTAAAACCATATTTTCATTTAATCCAGTAACAAAATCAGAAAAGAAATCCCATGATTTATCGTTTTCTAAATATAACATGTGAAATTTCCAATTTACTTTTTTAATTGCATTCTTAACAATAGTATTTTTACCAGTTCCAATACCTCCACTAATTATTAATCCTGGAACAGCTTCTTCTGATTTACTTGAAAAATTATTTAACCATTTTTCTATTTGAGATTGGTATGATTTATTAATATTTATGTCATATTCTTGTTCATACCAAATTGAATTTGTTAAAACACTGGTCATTTAATATCTACTATTATTAATAATTTAAGTAACAAAATAAATTAAATTTCAATATTATTTATTTGTATTAATCATAACAATCAGGTGATATACATATACTGAATCAACCATAATACTATTTTATTTTATAAATGTGAATATAAAATATCTAGTAATTTTTAAATTAGATTTTTATTAAAAAATATATATAGATAATATATATACAATGAGTCGCTCACATGAATTAGATAAAACACCAAATTCCGTAAAAAACGAAGTCGATCGTCTAATCCGAGAAGGTAAATATCAATTATCACCCGCTGAAGCTGTAAAACTCCGTGAAAAATTCAAAGATTCTTCCATGTTTGAACTCGTAATGGAACACTTAAACGAATCTCACCAAAAAATCCTCAACGTTGCCAAAAAATACTACAAATATGCACAAACCCAACTCCTCGGTGGCAACAAATCAATTGACTACGTCTTAAAACAAGCCGTACCTTTTGCCAAGAAAGTACCCCTCACTGATGCTGAAATCAGTGCCTTCATCCGCCTAGTTGAAGAAATGATTGAAGGCAAAGTACCTTCTGAATCCAGCACATACCGCCACATCTCATCCGTCGGCTCTCTCTTTGGTGTCAGCAGCGTTGAACAAGTAGAAAGCATGAAAGACAACCTATCATCTGGTGACTTTTCTAAAGTTCAAGACGTTGTTCGCATGGAAGCCGAAAACAAACAACTCTACCAACAAGTTGTACTTCAATCAGTCCAATACCAAGACTGCGACTTAATCGCCGTTTCTGGTAAATACGACCAAGAAAGACACAATGCGTACCAACACGTCCATCCTCTAGTTGTAGCGCTATACTTACCTAAATTCGATGTCGTTGATCGCACCACTGTACATGCGCACTTAGCCGGTATTGTACGTGCTCGCTACAACCGCGAACCCGTCGTCAATCAAGTAGATAAAGAACTATTCGACAACATTATCTACACCAACAGACGTGAAGTATGCAGCATGAACCCCGCTGAAGATTTAGCCCGCCGCTGCAAGCTCCAATACGCCATCTGGGAAAATGTATTAGCGCTCCGCTCTGGCCGCTACTACAACGTCAAAAATGGCTTCATGAACGCTGTTGAAGACTGCCACTTAACATATGTCAGCCCCACAAACACAGTTGTCAATGATGAAGGTGCCATGTTACGCCGCCTATATGGCTCTTTCGGTTTAAACACAATTGTATTTAAACTCAAGACTGACCCCACAGTATCTACAGCTGTAAATATCCCTGTCAATCCTTCTCTCTTCGTACCCACATTACGTGAAGAAGAACGCACCAGCTTTGACTCGATCATTACAGTAGATATGTCGGACTGGAGAAGCAAAAACGGTGCAGCGTATGATCTATCTCAATGCTTAAACGCCACCTCATACTACCTCAACGAAAAAGATCAATATGTCCGTGTCCAAACTGAAGTAGTTGCGGCGGTTGGTCTCTTATCGTTCTACGTACCTAGACGCAAGACATCAGTCATGCAACGCCAACTAACAGCCCCAACAGGCATTGCCAGCGCTGCGGTTATTAGCTTCAACCAACTCCCACTAACAATCTCTGGCTTAAGCGAACTCAACAGCTACCCAGTTGTTGCCCCTTCATCTTTAGCGGTTGGTGGCGGTGTATTACAAAAACGCTCAGTATTAGTCAATGAAGTCATTGCGTATGCATCACCTGTTGATCAAAACAACGTTGTTGAATTAGTAACATCAACATCCACAATTGTCTACAAACAAAACAGCACCGATATCTATTACTACAACCCCATTGGCGTTGTTACAACACTTGTTAGCAGAGATGCTAATGGTGCTGAAACAGCCGGCCGCCCTGACCCCTTCAGCAAAATTAATGCTCACGGTCAAGCCGAAGGCCAAGATCTCAATGCCAACTACCTTGAATCCCGCCAAGGCACACTCTTTATCTACGGCTCCGCGTAAAAACTTATTTTATATAAATAAAAATATATAAAATAATTTATTAAATTATACTGACGAATATCTATCATCAATTCTATTATCTGGTATAAATGGATCTGAACCTTCAGCCGATGAAAATAATCCATTCTTTTCATTAGGGAATGTTTTTTCTGGTACTCTAGGTTTCATTGAATTTGGCGATAATAAACTGTTTCTAATATAATAAGGATCATCTTGGAAAATAGCTGCAGATGGATACCATGCTGTACTTGGATTTGAAATATCACTAGATGGTGTATTACCACCGTATGAAACACCTGAACCACCAGTATTTCCAAAATCAAATTCAACTGCACTAGGTGCTGCACCTTTAATATGTAATGATGGAGATGGTACTGCAAAATTTACTTGTGCTGGTAAAGTATCACTTATATTACCATTAGTTGAATAATAAAACTTGGATGCCATATTTGGTAAATATATTTCTTCATTTAAATATGTTTGTGATGGTAGTCCAGCAACAGATCTTAATCTACCACTAGATTGTGGTAAGGTATTGATTTTTCTAGGTGTTTGAATATCATTTAAATAATTTAAATAGACATATAATTCATTAATGATTTTTGGTACAGTAAATTTAATTACTTTATCATTTAAATCTTTTAATTGTCCATTTAATTCAAATCCAACATTACGTGTTAAATTAAAATATAATGTTTCCATAACCATTTTTAAATCTAATTCATTTTGATAACCTATCTTATATTTTTTATTGGTTGTTAGATATACTTCATATATCATTTTTTCTTGTAAATATTTTATATTCTCTGGTGAAAAAAATACCTTTCTTAATGTATCAATATTTTTTACAGCTTTGGGTTCAAATTGATATGTAGCTTTTTCAAAAAATTTCTCAGGATGATTGTTTGTTAATAAAAAAATTGGTAATCCTGTTAATCTATCTTCTTCCATATCTTATTATTTTATTTTTTATTAAAATAATAATTTATTTCTTAATATCTAAAGTATAAGTTTCTAATATATCAATATCATTTAGTTTTTGATTTGGTTTAGCTATTTGTTCTAGTATTACAGTAGATCTTCTTAAATCTGCATTATTATATTTCACTTTAGTTAATTTAATATTATCATCCATACCAGATGCTTCATTGTGAGTATATACTGTATATTCATCATCTGATATATCTACTATTACTCCCCATCTGTTATTGTCTAAACATGCTACTAATTCACCACGTCTTAGATTATCAGCTTCTACTAAATTATTCATTTCTGATTCTTTTAGTGATGTACCAATACGATTGTGCATGTAACTTTTGAAATTATCTACTAATACTTCTATTAAATTATCTTTTGTTATATTATCATGAATGTATCGAATCATGCTAAATATTCTATCATCTGGTCTTATACCTCCATTTAATGTATATTCTTTGTCAAATTGATCAGTGTTAAATGCATTTTTAAAGTTTAATAGAACTTTATCTTTGTTTTGTGATTTAGGATCACCGCCTTTGAATTTATTGAGGTTGTAGTTACCACCAGACATAACTGCTGGTGCTACTGCTGGTACTGGTGCTGCTACTGCTGGTACTGGTGCTGCTACTGCTGGTACTGGTGCTGCTACTGCTGGTACTGGTGCTGTTACTGCTGGTGCTGGTGGTGGTGACACAACATTATTTTTAATAATTGCTACTTTATCCTCAATTATTAAATTATCTGAATATACTTTATATGGGATATCATTTAAATTACTATCACCACCAACCATACCACCACTAAATCCCATTCTCATTGTTCTACTAGTATCACCTACTGTAATTAAATCATTTACATCTATTGGTCTCATTGCATCAACTGTACCTTCATCATTACTGGTAATATTAGTAAATCCAGAATCAATCATAACCATATAACCGTAATTGGGTACATAATAATCCACGCCATTTACTTTATATTTCCAGAATCCGTGATTGCTTTCATCTGTTTTTAATGATTTAATTTTAACGTTAATTTCTAAATCAAAATTATTATATGAAATACCGTGTTTGTACATTACTAATAATGAATGATATAATTGGAATAAAATACTCATCCAGACTTCATAGCTGTGGTAACCAGTATTAATCATCTTTTTAGCTAAACCATTGTCTTCATATTGTCTTGTAGCCCATGTAATAATATCTTGAGTACCAGCTTCAGTTAATGCAATTAAGCATCTATTAGATGGGGTATGAATATCTAAATCTTCGACTAATCTAGTCAAGTCTTTTGATGAATATTTTTGTAAGCTAACTAAATATTCACTCATTTCTTTTTTATACAAGTCGTTCAAGACCTTCTTTTGGTTCTTCTCATCCTTACTAATAATATCTTTGTTTCTTAATCTTTTAACCTTTAAGAAATCAATACTTGTATCTAATGTCATAAAATATGCATATAATACAACAAAGTTGGGTGATTCTTTAGCTTTCACTATATTATCACGAATATCTTCATATAATGAAATTTCACGCCATACCTCAAACACTTTAAACGGTAAAGTTTTATATTTGTTAATTAAAGATTCTCCAATTGTCATCTGATATACACGGATATTTACACCAATATTATTTTTAGCACATCCAACATTATAGTTGGCTCGATCGACCCTGATAGGGTAACAGGAGTTATAAACCAATAATCTTCCTGGTAGTAATCCTAGTGGATTGTTTTTGACTTTATCGTATTTACTAGGTTGAAGATCGAGAATTCTTAGATAACTTAATAAATTTTTGGCTTCTTGAGATTTATCGTTCATAAAATTAATATTTTCTCCGTCTGCTTGTCTAACCAATATTGATCTTAAATATTGATAGATAATTAATCTTTCTGCAACTGTATTCATCGAATATTTTAATAATGATTCATCTCTAGTTGGTAAAATATCTTCACGGAATTCATTCACTTTTGATGGATTGGCAAATTGGATATTATAGGTATTGTGAGATAATATTTGACCCGATGGTGGTGCTATTTGATTATTAATTGATTGAGGATATGGTTGAGCACCGATCGCATTAGGTAAAACATAATTAATCATTTTAACTACATTTTCTGGTGGTGCAGGTTTTAGCGGTGGTGGTCGTTGTTGAGGTAATAATTCAGGTGATACTTTTAATTCAAAAATACTTTTTGTTTCGGATCTTTGAGGTTCTTTTTCATAAATTGGTTTTTGCTCTTGATTAGAATATTTGCTTTCTTTATATTCTTGAACTGCTTCTGGATGCTCTTCCAAATATCTTTCTGTTTTAATCTTTTTACTTTCATTAGATTCAAACGGAGAATTTTTATTACCTTTGTAGATTGGTATTTCTCTACTAGCACCACCTCTAAATCCTTGCATATAACTTCTAATAGAACCATTACCTGTATTTGCACTATTTCTTAATAATTGTGCTACATCTGGTAAATTATCTGGAATTTTATTTGGCATTATCGCTGGAATATTTGCAGGGACATTTAAATTGGGTTGTTTATTTGGAAATGTTGGTGTGGCGATGTTAGGTGCTTCTGGTGGTGCATCCATTGGTTTAGGTTTTAATTCCCAATCAACTACTTCGGCTCCGATATTTGCACTTAATCTTTGCATAATACCAGCTAATCCAGTTGGTTGAGATGTTGCAGTTGAATTTAATAAACCACCAATACCATTTGATGGAATTTGTGGTGGTGGTATATCTACATTAATAACTGGTTGTTCAACTTCAACTTGAGATAATTTTAAATTTGTACCAGGTACATCCATTGGTTGAAATAGTGGTAGATTGCTTGTTGGATTATATGTTTGTTGTTCATGTGTATTTTCACCTAATAATTCACGTAATCCAGATTCAGGTTTTTCTACTGCTGCTAATTCTCTTAATTTTGGATTTTTGTTTTTATTTACAAAATTTAATGTTTCTTCTGCAGGGGTTTCAATATTTAAAATTTCTTCTACTTCTTTACTTGACATTTCATATTTAGTCTGACTTTTTGATCTCTTATTTTTTCCTGATTTACTTTTTCTTCTTCTACCACCAGTTTGCATATTATTTTCTTTATTAAACAATTTATCATTCATTAATATTTCACGGGTATTAATACCTTTTTCATGATTTCTATCTATAAATTCACTAATTTCATCTGGTAGTTTTAATCCTAATAATGATTCTAAAAACATATCTAAATCATAAAATTTATTTGGTTCTTTTAAATTTTCATCAATACCATTATTTTCAATATAATCTTTCATATTAGATTTTAAAAAGTTAGTAATTTTAACTTCACATGATGTATTTAATAAATATGATTTATCTGAAACTTTATACGTAACTTCTTTTTCATTCATTCTATAAACTAATATATTATCAATAGTAAGATTATTATGTCTAAATGAAGGATATACTGAATGAATTACTGTTAGCGCATTTAATACTTGAAAAATAACATCTTTAAGATTATCTACACTTAAATCTTGATCTAAATGTTCATGTAATGTAGCTAATTTATAAAAATGTTCTCTAATACTAACACTTAAAATTCTTTTTTGATCTAATTTAATATCTTTATACTTTCTTAAAAATAATTCAAGATCTTTTACTTTAACATCAAAATTATTAATATTAATCATAATATTTTTAGTTTTCTTATGAATAACCAAGTCACTTAATAAATAAGCAATTATTTTATCCACATTAACACTATTATTTGGATTATTTTCTTGATTATTATCATATTCTCTAATTATAATATCAGTACTGGGATCTGATAATCTTTTAAATACATATGCTGATTCTTTGAATCCTTCATATGCAACATTTGTATTAAATATATTATTAATTAATTCTGATAATTGTTTGCCTTCATACATTTTTTTAATAATAGTCATATCATCTAAATAATTTGTTGATAATGATCTAGATTCAATTGGCCTTGCTGGTATTTTTTGATATAGATATTCATATATTAATCCAGTAAGATAATCAATATCATTTAATTTACTCATAAATAAATAATATAAATTTATTTATAAGATTGAAAATATTTCTAAAATTAATGCTTCTAAATGTAAAGTTTGTCTCTTACCTTGATTGATCCTAATATCAAATTTTGAGAATGTATTAATAATATCATATTTTTTACTCGCACTAAAATCTTGTTTTAATAAACTATTTAATATAAATACAATTAATTCATTCATATCAATATTTGACATGTAAATCTGATAATTTAATTCTCTTAATCTCGGTAAATCTATTTTACCACTTAATATTTCTTCCACTATTAAATTACCATATTTATACCAATTTAAATCATCTTTAATATAAATTTTATATTGATAATATTCTAATAACCATATTCCATGTTTAATGTCGTTATTACTATTTTTTGCAATATCATTCAATCTACCTATACTAATTTTTATATTTTCCATTGTTGATATATGAAAAATTGTTTTAAATACATCGTCTTCTGATGGATTATTTAATGTAATTAAACTACATCTACTCTTTAATGGATCAATAATTCTATGTAATTGATAACAAATAAATATAAATTTACAATTACCCATATATTCTTCCATTGTTCGACGTAGAGCATTTTGAGCCTGTCGTGATAATTTATCAATACAATCTATAATAACTAATTTATAATTATGTGATGAATGATCATTTACTACTACTACTTGTGCAAATGATTTAATAACATCCTGTAATACATACTTATCAAATGCTGAATTATTCGGTTTAATAATAATATGATACGGACTCTTTTCTAACGTAACTTCATCTTTCTTATTACCATACGTATTGACATAGAATAAAGTTTTTTCGGTTTTAACATTACCATATAACTCTGATAGGAGACAATTGATTAGGGTTCTTTTCCCACTTCCGCATCGTCCATGAATTATCAAGTGAGTTAGGTTATCTAAAAATTCTTTTTTAAATATATTATCATATGTATCTTTATTAAAAATAATATTTTTCCTTGAATTAATAATATATTTATCTATTAAAAACATTTTATAAGTAATATATTCACTCTTTTAACTAATTAAATCAATTTTTATTTATATAATCGTTTTATCTCCATTATATAATTTTCAAAAAATCTTTGTTGTTCTGGTGTAAAATCTTCTTTCTTTATTATAATATTCTTAGGGATATTTATTATTATAGGGAATAAACTATTATTATATTCTCTAATAATTCTAATTTCTTTAGCTTTTTCTAATGTACAAGAAACTTCTTTACTAATTTTAATTTCTTCGATTTTATCTTGTTTATTTTTATTCTCATCAGATGGTACATAAGATGATATAATTTGATTATAAGTTTCTTCAATATCATTATACATTTTATATATTAATTATCTATTAATATATAAATTTTTTTCAACTTTTATATATTTTAATTTTAATGGAAAAGAAATTTTATTACGGATCTCATGTTGGGATATCTAAACACGGTTTATTAGGAGCCGTAGATGAAATATTAAAATACAATGGTAATATGATCCAAATATTTATAACTAATCCAAAAGCTCGTCAAACAACTAAAAGAAGCGACGAAGAGTTATTAGCTATTAAACATTATGCTAAACAAAAAGATGTTAAAATAGTTATTCATGCACCCTATTTGTTAAATCTAGCTAGAGAATTTAATAAAGATAGCTGGATAACCAAATCATTATTAGATCATTTAATTACTTGTGAAAAAATTGGTGCCATTGGTGTTGTTTTTCATATGGGAAAATATTTACATTTAGATAAATCTGATGCAATTAATAACATGTATTTACATATTAAATATGCTTTGGATAATTCACCTGAAGATAGTAAATTAATATTAGAAACTTCATGTGGTCAAGGTACTGAATTAGGTTATAGATTAGAAGAATTTAGAATTATTTATAATAAATTTTCTAAAGAGTATAAAGAAAGATTAAAAATATGTGTAGATACATGTCATGTATTTGCAGCTGGATATGATTTAACTAGTAAAAGTAAAGTAAATGAATTTATAAAATTATTTGATAAAATTATAGGATGGAATAACGTAGCGTTAATTCATTTAAATGATAGTAAGTATAAAGTAAATAATCATCTTGACCGCCATGAATTATTAGATGAAGGAGAAATTGGTTTAACCGGTTTAGCTGTAATTATTAAATTTGCGTATAAATCTAATATACCACTTGTGCTAGAAACACCCGGAGGATATCCAGTGGAGATAAAACTTATAAATAAAATTATTACATAATATCAATTACATCAATAACCATCTCTTTATCAAATGATTCATTTATAATAACTGACAACGCTTTTTGTTTTATTTCCCAACTAGGATATACTATATTTTCAATTGGTTTTAATCGATCAATCATAATAATACTACCATCTTCATTATATTGATCATCAATTCTATACATTGTTGATTTTTCAAAAAAAAATAAATCTGTTTTATGTTCATTGTCTTTTAATGGATGATGCTTATACTTATTACCAAATATTCTATTTAGATTATCTTTATTCCATAAATAAACTTTAACATTATTTGGTAATGGTCTATTTTGATTATGGTATTTACCGTAAATTATATAGTGCATATAATTTATAATAAATCAAGTATTTAAATTAAAACACAATTTTTTTACAAAGAGCATTTGGTTTTTTTCTTAAAAAAATTATTGCTGGATGCTCTTTTAGTTTTAAAGAGTGATTTAATCGTTTGAAAAGTCAAAAAACATTTTTGTTCAGGCAGATTGCTGTATGTTTTTTTAAATTAGAAAAGTTTAAAAAATTTGCTGTATGATGATTTTAAACCAGATTATTGGTTCCACACCAATAACCTAATATCAATCATCGGAAAAGATTAATTCTAAAATATTGCTGGATGATGACTTATTCTTGCCAGTCATCGGAAAGGAAGTAAGAAAGATGTAATAAATTGCTGTATGATAATTTTGTACGCCTACCATCGTATATTGGTAACAGAAAACATTGGGGCTTTTTTAACAGAAAAAGGATTTATTGCTGTATGTTTTCTTAAATACCTTTATACTAATCAGCCAATTATCGGAAAGAACTTTTAAAAGATTTAATTGCTGGAAGGATAATTTTAATTTTTGCCGGCCAATTATCCATTATATACAGAGAACAGTGTTTTACAAAACTAAAAAAGTTTTAATTTGTTGCTGGATGTTCTCTTCAACATTAATAAAGAATGTATTATCAAAATATAATAATTTCAATTTTTTATATAGTTTTACATAGTTTTACTTTTATGTCTTTAAAATTATGCCTTTAGTTTCTGATACCGCAACCGTACCAGATCATAAATAGGATCATCTAATTGCTGGCGCAGTCCCTGATAAGGTGTCTGCGCTGTAAATCCATTTGCTACTAAATACTTAAAAATACTTTGTGACCATCCACTATAGTTCAGAACACCAGGGGTGTCTGCCCTTGCATGGAAATCATCATGGCCACTTGGGCGTAAATTCCAAATAATAATTCGAGGCATAGTATATCCCTTGCCTTCACCAAACATATCTTCGCCAGCACGCTTAAACGACTCGCGAATCATTTCAATATGCGTCTGCCATGGTGCAGTCTTTACATGGTGACGGTATGAATGTCCCGTATAATATGATACATCTGATGAATTACATGCTGCATCCCATGCCATATCAGTAAATACTACTAAATCAGTGGGCATATCTTCCACCGGTGTCCGATTCTTCTTTAAATCACTAATAATTAACTCCATTGCCTTTTGGAAATCAGTGCTTGTACCTTGACCAAGGCTAGTTGATCCAATAATATTAGTCTTAGTATAAATATCATCCGACTCTGGAAATTCAATCCATGACGGATTAGAATCAAATGTCATAATCTTATTCTTACCACATCCAGTAGCAAGTTCTGATATCATAATTGACATAGCAGCACTTACCATTTTAGGTGTGCCATCCATTGATCCAGAGAAATCAGCCATTGCAATCATCTTGCTAAATGTACCCTTGGATTTTAGATTTTCACGAATAGCCCTCCATTGAGCACGGTTAAGATTCATTTCTTCTTCAGATGAATGCATATTCTTAATAATACGAGTATAAATTTCATGAACCATCATGGTATCAACAGCACGAACGACAGCTTCGCCCTTGGCTGCCTTGGCCATGTGATCCTTAAAAATTTCTGCACATTTTACGCGGTCTTCTACATCAGGATAACGAGTTACATTAGTATTATTCTCTCCCTTCTTTTCATTCATAAATGCACTTCGATATTTAGAAAGTGCTCGACCAGGTACAGATGCTGGCTTAATATTTGACCATGTCTTACCACATTGATCAATTTCAATTGTATCCAAATACTTATTTAAATATGAGATTCGCTTACGATACAGCATCATCTTATGACTAAAATTACCCTCTTTAAACATTGCAAGGGCAATCTGCTGCGCAATTTCCTTTTGCCTATTCTGACGAGGAATCCACTTGGCCAGCAGTGAAATAGATTTATCTTTATACGTATTACCTTCATCTTCCTTTAATTGATTTTCTACCATGTTGTATAGACACATCTGGAGCACTGGATTCTTGCACTCTTCCCAGATGGTAAAAATATCACCCCAATAACCATAATGAGGGATCAGATCCATTAAATCTGTCATAACATCATATTGTTCATCGTAGAGAACTCGGAACATTTTATAACTAAGATCACGTTCTCCCTTGCCTCCGCGAATATTACGGGTCATAAAAGCAAGTACATATGCATCTTCATGTAATTTATCATAATCAGGTATAGAAGTATCTGAACAATAAAGAATTTTCTTAATACCAGTTTCAATCTCAGATTCGGATAAACCCCGAACTAGAATAGTAGATAATGCGACGCGGGGATCCCCAACACCGTCATAAGTAAATACATCGCTCCCTTTCGAACCAAGAGTAGTTGCCATTTCTGTTAAGTTGTTTATTTTTTAATTTTTATATTGATTTGTTTATAATATATAAATTTCAATTTTTATTGTTTAAAATAAAAATTATAATTTGTGTCCTTTGACCTAATTTTAATTTTTTGCATTATTAAACTTAACTTTAGTGGATTTAACCATTTTATAATTATCAACTAATATTCTTTTAATGTAATATTGTTCTGAATTATTCAAAAAATTATTATAATCTAATAAGTATTTATCAATAAATAAAATAGTAGTTGTTACATCAAATTCACATGTACTTACTTTTTCTACTGTTTTATTATCATATAATTTTTTAAGTTTTTCTGTATCTTTAATTATAATTTCTTTAATTCCTTGCTCATATTTAACAGTTTCCCATTTTGAATTTCCACGATATATTTTAATATTTTCTGATCTTATATCAGTCATGTACAAATTATTATATTGTGGAAATCTCTTATTAAAATGCAACGTTGTTAATAATGTCATAAAATATTTATCAGTATAAGATAATACATTATTAATTTCTTGTGGTGTTAAATCATCTATATTTTCATCACCAAATGCTACTATTTCATTTTTAAAATAAACATGTTTATTATCATTAGTTTCCGGTTCTTTTATTGATTCTTTTAATGGCTCTTTTAATAAATCCATTACTCTATCAACTAATTCTTCTTTTTGTTTTTGTGCTGTATTATCAAACGGTTCAGAAAATGCTTTATCAATTAATTCTTCTTTTAATGTTTTTATTGTTTTATCATATGGTTGAGATAATACTTTATCAATTAATTCTTCTTTTAATCTTTGTGCTGTATTATCATATGGTTGATTTAATGCTTTATCAATTAAATCATCTCTTATTTTTTTTTCTGATTTATCTTCTAATTTTTCTTGAGAATGATTGATATAATAATATGAATTATCTAATATTTCTTTTGTTTCTTCTGTTTCTTTTTCTATATTTTGATTTGTAGTATCCGGGTGTTGTATATTAGATACAACAGGTGAAATTGAATTAATTAAATCAGTTTCTTTTTCTATATTTTGATTCTTTACTGGTGTTTCTGATACAGTTAATTTTGATAATTTTATTGCGTCATCAACAACAGTGCTAATTTTATTATTTTTAGTATTTTTAATTACAACAGAATATGTATATAGTAATTCTTTAATTGTTTTATTATATGATTTACTTTGTTCTTTATCCGGATTATTATTAATATAATCCATTGTATTTTCAAGCATAAGATCCGTTAATTTAATTGTTGTATGATATTTATATTTTTCTTGTAATCTTGCCCGATTTTTCATTATTTTACCTAAAATAATCCTATTATTATTTCTAATATCTGTTGTTAATTCATCAATATCTTTAATCAACCACTCGTTATTATAAAAATATTTTCCAAATTTAGATTTTAGATTAGTTATTAATAATGTATGATATTGTGGTAATCGAGAATTAGTATATAAATATTTTATAATGTTTTTATTGTATAAATGTCCTTTATATAAAATCTCGGCTTGTTCATCATCAGTAAGATCATTTATATTTTCATTACCAAATGACACTAATTTTATTCCATTATCTTTTTTCTGTTTGCGTGGATTTTCTTTTATTTCTATTTTTTTATTAGCTTCATCAAACACACTTTCTACATTTATTTCATTATCTTTTAATAAATCTATTATAATTTTTTTATATTTATTGTAATCATTATAATTATTACATACTAAATCAGTATTATGTTTAATATAATACGAATGACTGCTAAATGTCTTTAAGCACCAATTACATTGATTTTTTCTAATTTTTTCTGCATCAATATTATTAAATTTTTTATAATATTTCTCCATGTTTTTAAGTATAAGATCAGTATATAATAAATTTATTTTTTTGTTCAATGGTATATTCATACCAGAAATAAGAATATCATTTTCACAATTTTTATCTCGATCTATATGTCTTTGTAAATTAAATTTTGTACTAAATGTACGAAAACATTTATGACACTTATTTTTAGCAGTATTCATTTATATGTATATACAATTATATTTAATTTTCTTTAAATATAAATACTCGGAGAAATAAGTTTAGGTAGTATAATACCATTCTCATATTTTTTTTGCATAATCTTATTAAACAAAAATTTTAAATGTATTTTAGATAATAATAAAATATAAATATAATTAATATATGTAAATCTTATAAAAAAAGAATTTTAATGAATAATAAAAAATTATAATAATTCAATAATACATCAATAATAGAATAATAATATATATAAATTATCAACGTAATTAATTTTTATTAATATTAATAAAAATCAGAATATGTATTTAAAAATTTTATCCTAATTCTCATTTTTTATTCTTATTGATTTATTAAAAAAATCTTGTAAAACAAGAATAGTATATTAAAATAGATAGAATAAAAAAAATAAATTTTATTAATTTATTTTACTTTGTTTATAAGATTATAATGGCTATAATTATATTTTATTATTATTTATATTAAATATAATAATAATTTAATTTTATTTAAAAAACATAAATTGATAAGTATGATAAAGTTTTATAAGTGCGGTAATAAATAACAAATATGCTACTTTCTCTTACAATTTAATATTATAATTAAATATTTATCATTATATAATACATATAAAAATAAATATAAAAAATATTCAATACAACGTTATATATATAAGATTCATTATCAAACATAAATAAATAATAATTAATTTAATCTATTATAGTATAATAATCTTTAAATAAAAGAATTGTAGTTTATTAGTTTATGATAAAATATTGGATACCGTAAAATTAATTGTTGAATTATCATATAAATTTGATAATTATAAAGTGTCAGTTATCCGATAAGAGAAAAATTGCCGTATAAATGACAATGATAAAATTAATATAATAATTATATTTATTACTGTATTCAATATATTAAATCTTGTATATATAAGATTATATTCTTGTAAATTGATTTCTATTCTTATACTTATAAGATATTATATTATATTATATTGTTATTCTATATAAAGTAAATAAATAAATAATAAATAAATAATAAATAAATATCATTTAAAAAGAGGTTAATTTAGGGAAGTTCCAAAGCCGATGAATGAAAGTTTTTATTTTTTACAAAAATAGCCCTTATAGAAATTTTCAGAAGTTTGCAAAGACATTTCCCTGAATTAAGCTCTTTTTTCTGAGAGCAACATTACATATCTAATGTATAATTATATTTATATATTTTATATTGATAATTATAGTAACATAAATATAATTCTTATAAAATAATTATTAATTCTTTGGTTTTAAAATGATATAAAAAATACTGGTAACATTTTTTTTAGTAGTTGCTCCTACAATCATCCTGTATAAAATATTTAAAATATCAATAATAAAATATTATTTTTATCTGATATACGTGAATAAAATTCAAAAAATATTTATCCTAGTTTTTTGATATATTATACGATTTTAAAAAATTTATATTATTAATAACAATATAAATTTAAGATAATTTTTATATTTATAAATTAATACTTATTTTTTAACTTTTACAACTTTTTTAACCGGTGCTTTTGCCGCTGTTTTAACTACTGTTTTAACTACTGTCTTAGTCACATTTGTAGCAATTGGTGCATATTCTTTAATATATGCATCTTTTAGCTCATCTAATTCCTCTAGCCAAATTACTTTTTCTGATTTGTCTTGCAGTAATTTTAATTCGGTCTCTTTATTTTTAATCTTTTCTTTGAGTTCTTCGATCTTTTCATAAGTAAAGCTATGAATTGGTAACGTTAATAGATAATCATACTTTTCATCTCCCATATTAGGATATTTACGTTTAACTAATTGCGCTACAATATCCTCACGCTTTTTACGATTAATTATAATTTTATCGGTTAATACATCCTCAATAAATTTCATCTTCCATACAAGTGCATCTAACTCTTTCTTGTATTTATCCAAGAAATACTCTTTACGACGAGTATAGGCATCTAACCTGACTTGGTAAAATTCTTTTAATATTTCATTAACATTATTATATTTATTAATTTTATCATCTTTATTGTATAAATGCATATTGGTAATGCTAATCTTTTTAACTAGTTTAAATTTCTGTATCAATTCCTTTTCTGATAAATCATCAACTGTTTTACCTTCAAGTGTAATCCTAAAATATACATCTTCATCTGTATTATCATTGGTAAATTTCTGAATTTCTTTCTTCTCTTCCAATTCATTCAAATATTCTTTATACACCGAAGTCCATACACCAACCGGTAGTTCAGTAATAATTAAATCTTGTCCAGATTGCTCATAGTTGCCAGTAATACTATAAGTCTTTTCTTCTTGAGATATCTTACCTTTAAACCCGTGAAAATATGGCCGCAATTCTTTAACCGGCTTATTATCCAGCATATTTTTAATATTTTCAATCAAATCTAGTGGATTGTACGGTAGCACTTGAGTACTAAATCCAGTCCCGATACCTTCTGCACCATTTACTAACGCCATCGGAATAATTGGAATGTAATAATCAGGCTCGATGGGAACTCCATCGTCATCTAGGTAATTTAGAATATTATCGTCTTCTTCTCGGAATACTTTTCTTATAATTGGATTTAAATAAGTGAAAATATACCTAGGGCTTGCAAAATCTTTGCTTGATAAACGAGTACCAAATTGACCAGACGGAACTAAAATATTAATATTATTCGAACCAACAAATCTTTGCGCCATATTAATAATTGCCATATTTAAACTTTGCTCACCATGATGGTAACATGT
>Ga0114958_10000350_pt1 | contig 40098 bp, 35 predicted proteins | sample C_130208_EF_Meta_FD_89577 | JGI IMG/M metagenome (GOLD analysis project Ga0114958, IMG submission 89577) | Freshwater microbial communities from Lake Croche, Canada to study carbon cycling - C_130208_EF_MetaG | ecosystem: Environmental > Aquatic > Freshwater > Lake | place: Lake Croche, Canada... | reverse complement strand
CGGTGGCATCGCCGACATCCGCGCCAGCCTTGCGGCGGATGATCTGGCATGGCGCAAGAAGCATCCGGGCAAGTTCTTGGAACGGGCCTTCTCGCTGACCACCTATTTTGACGCTTACAAGGCGATGTGGCTTGACGGTTACGCCGAATTGCAGCGCTGGCGCGATGCGGGCATTCGCACGCCTTCGGCTCCGCCAAAAGACTCGGGCACAGCGAAAAAGTAACGCTCACTGCTGGTCACAAGCGCGTGGCGGGGTCTTGCGTCTGACGGCCCTAGGGCTAGCTTGACGTCAAGCTTAGGAGGCCGCCATGTCACAGCCCATACGGATGAAACCTTGGATCAAGCGGTGGTCTTATGCCGCGCTAGCCTTTGGGCTGACGCTGGGCCAAGCCGTGGCCGACAAGGTCAGCACCTTTGCGCTGGATAACGGCATGCAGGTCGTGGTGATCGAAGATCACCGCGCCCCGGTTGTGGTGCATATGGTGTGGTACAAAATCGGTGCCGCCGATGAAAGCCCGGGTCATTCCGGCATCGCCCATTTTCTGGAACACCTGATGTTTCAAGGCACCAAAGAGGTGCCGCCCGAGCAGTTCAGCAAGATCGTGGCCGCCCAAGGTGGCTCTGACAACGCCTTTACCACCCCCGATTACACCGCCTATTTCCAGCGCGTCGCATCTGACCGGCTGGATCTGGTGATGGGGCTGGAAGCCGACCGGATGCACAACTTAAACCTCAGCCAGAACGATGTGGATACCGAGCGCAAGGTGATCCTAGACGAGCGCACCGAACGCACCGACAGCGACCCAAGCGCCTTGCTGAACGAGCAGATGGCCGCCGCCCAATATATGAACCACCCCTACGGCATTCCCGTGATCGGCTGGCGGCACGAGATTGAAGGGCTGTCCCGCCAAGACGCGCTAGATTTTTACCACGCCAATTATGCCCCCAACAACGCGATCTTGATCGTGGCGGGCGATGTTAGCCCGCAACAGGTGCTGGATTTGGCCAAAAAGCACTACGGCCCCATCCCGCCCTCTGACAAGATTCACGACCGCATCCGGCCAACCGAACCGCCGCAGCTGGCCGAACGCCGCTTGGTTCTAACCGATGCCCGCGTGGCGCAACCCTATGTCGTGCGCAACTACCTCGCGGGCGAGCGTAACCCCGGCGACCAGAAAGAAGCCGCAGCCCTGACGATGCTGGCCCAGCTTTTGGGCGGCAACCGCGCCACCTCGGTTCTGGCCAAGGCGTTGGAGTTTGACCAAAAGGTCGCAACCTATACCGAGGCGTCTTATGACGGGGTCTCGCTGGATCAGACGACCTTCACCCTTGCAGCGGTTCCAGCCGATGGCGTGAGCTTGGATCAGGTGGAAAAGGCGATGGACGGCGTGATTGACCAGTTCCTGAAAACCGGCGTCGATGCCGCAGAATTCGCCCGAATCAAGGCGCAGGTTAAGGCTCAACAAATCTACAGCGCCGATAACACCCAAGGCTTGGCGCATCGCTACGGCATGGCGCTGGCCTCTGGCCTGACGGTGCAAGATGTACAGGCGTGGCCCGATCTGCTGCAAGCCGTCACCCCCGACGAGGTGATGGCCGAGGCGAAAAAAGTGCTTGACCGCCGTCAAGCCGTGACAGGCTGGCTGCAAACCGAAGGAGCGGCGCAATGATGGTTCGTGCCCTTGCCCTGATGGGCGCGTTGGTCTGTTTCGCCCTGCCGCTGCGGGCCGAGGTGCAGATCCAAGAAGTCACCTCTCCCGGCGGGATCAAGGCTTGGCTGGTCGAGAATCACGATATCGCCTTCACGGCCCTTAACATCCGCTTCAAAGGCGGCACCTCGCTGGACGAGGCGGGCAAGCGCGGCGCTGTCAACCTGATGACAGCCCTGATCGAAGAAGGTGCCGGCGATCTGGACTCGCAAGCCTTTGCCGCAGCCCGTGACGGCATGGCGGCAGAGTTCGGCTTTTCCAGCGACAGCGACGGTGTCAGCATAAGCGCGCGGTTTTTAACCGACACCAACGCGCAGGCCACTGATCTGCTGCATCTGGCCTTGACCAAACCGCGCTTTGACCCCGAAGCCATCGAACGCGTGCGCGGCCAAGTGCTGCAAAACATCGCCAGCAATGCCAAAGACCCCAATGCCATTGCCAGCGATCTGCTTAGCCATGCGGCCTTTGGCGACCATCCCTATGGGTCCAGCGGTGATGGTACGGCGGACAGCGTACAAGCCCTGACCCGCGATGACCTTCTGGCCGCCTATCACGGCGCTTTGGCCCGCGATCGCATCTATGTGGCGGCGGCGGGCGATATATCTGCCGCTGATCTGGGCAAGATGCTCGACACGCTCTTGGGCGACCTGCCCGCCACGGGTGCCGCCCAACCCGCCGATGTGGCGCTGACGGCCGAGGGCGCGGTGATCACCCAAAGCTTTCCCGGCCCGCAAAGTGCGATCAGCTTTTATCAAGGCGGGATCAAGTTTGAAGACCCCGATTACTTTGCCGCCACCATCCTGAACGAGATTTTGGGCGGCAACGGCTTTTCCTCGCGCCTGATGGATCAGGTGCGCGAAAAGCGGGGCCTGACCTACGGCATCGACACCAGCCTTGCCGCCTATGACCACGGCGCGATACTGGCGGGGTCGGTGGCGACCGCAAACGATAAAGCCGCCGAGGCGATGCAGGTGATCCGCGATGTCTGGGCCGATGTGGCCAAAAACGGCGTGACGCAAAAAGAGCTGGATGACACCAAGACTTACCTGACCGGCTCGTATGCCTTGCGGTTTGACGGCAACGCCCGAATCGCCTCGATCTTGGTGGGCATGCAGATGCTGGGCCTGCCCGTGACCTATCCCGCCACCCGCAACGCCAAGGTGCAGGCTGTGACGTTGGCCGATGTGAACAGGGTCGCTGCGGCGCTTCTGACGCCCGACAAACTGACCTTTGTCGTGGTGGGCGATGCCAAAGGGGTTGCTTCCAGCAACTAAGCAAATCTGTAGCCTGCCCGTTTTTTCCCTGCTACAGCTAGGGGCATGAACAGTCAGGCCCCCAATAGGATGCGTCCGGAAATCAAATTGCTGGACGAGGCCGCGATCAACCGGATCGCGGCGGGCGAGGTGGTGGAACGCCCCGCCTCTGCCGTCAAAGAGCTGGTCGAAAACGCTTTGGATGCCGGCGCGCGGCGCATCTCGGTGGATTACGCCGCCGGTGGCAAGGTGCTGATCCGCGTCACCGACGATGGCTGCGGCATGACGGCGGCTGATTTGCCGCTGGCTGTGGCCCGCCATGCCACGTCGAAGATTGATGGGTCAGACCTGCTCAACATCCGCTCTTTCGGCTTTCGCGGCGAAGCCTTGGCCAGCCTTGGGTCGGTGGGTCGGCTCACCCTCACCTCGCGCACGGCGGGGGATGGAGGGGCCAGCCTGACGGTCGCAGGTGGGCGGATGGGCGCAGTGCGCCCCGTAGGGGCTGTGCAAGGCACTGTGGTGGAACTGCGCGATCTGTTTTACGCCACACCCGCCCGCCTGAAATTCTTGCGCACCGATCGGGCCGAAGCAGGGGCCATCGCCGATGTCATGCGCCGCCTAGCCATGGCCGAACCACTGGTTGGTTTCACCCTGAACGAAGTGACCGAGGGCGAGGCCCCCCGCAGCCTGTTGCGCCTTGACCCCGAGAATGGCGATTTCTTTGATGCCCTGCAACGCCGCCTGACCCGCCTTCTGGGGGCAGATTTCACCGCCAACGCCCTGCGCATTGATGTAGAGCGCGACGGGATGCGCCTGTCAGGCTATGCTGCCCTGCCCACCTATTCGCGCGGCTCTTCTGTGCAGCAGTTTGTCTTTGTGAACGGGCGTCCGGTGTTGGACCGCTTGCTGCTTGGCGCGCTGCGGGTGGCCTATCTGGATGTTCTGTCGCGCGACCGCTACCCTGCCGCCGTCTTGAACCTGATCTGCGATCCCGAACGGGTGGACGTCAACGTCCACCCCGCCAAATCCGAGGTGCGCTTTCGTGACCCTGAAGCGGCGCGCAGTCTGATCATCACGGGCCTGCGAACCGCGCTGTCGGGGGCTGGGCACCGCGCATCCACCACCGTGGCGGGGGCCACTTTGGCAGCGCTGCGCCCTGAACCCCAAAGCGCACAGACACCGCGCATCTACCAGATGGACCGCCCCTCAGGCGCCAGCCTGTCACGCTCTTTTGCGCTGCAAGCGCCTTACGGCTTTGCCGAACCCCCTGCGGCCCCGCTGGCCTATGACGCGCAGCCTATGGCGCAAGCCGAAAGCTTCCCGCTTGGGGCTGCGCGGGCGCAGGTGCATGAAAACTACATCATCGCCCAAACCCAAAGCGGCATCGTGATCGTCGACCAGCACGCCGCCCACGAGCGGCTGGTCTATGAACGCCTGAAACGCCAGCGCGACGAGACGGGGATCAAAGCGCAAGCCCTGCTGATCCCCGAAATCATCGAACTTGACGCCACCGATGCCGCCCGTCTGCTGTCCATGGCCAGCGACCTTTCGGCTTTGGGCCTAACGGTGGAACCCTTTGGCGGTCATGCCATCGCTGTGCGCGAAACGCCTGCGATTTTGGGCACTGTCTCTGCCCGCGCCTTGGTGCAGGATGTGCTGGACGAGTTGGCCGATCAGGGCGACAGCCCGTCTTTGCTGGCCAAGATGGATGCGATCTTAAGCCGCATGGCGTGCCACGGGTCGATCCGCTCTGGCCGCCAGATGCGGGCCGAGGAAATGAACGCCCTGCTGCGCGAAATGGAAGATACGCCCCTGTCCGGCCAATGCAACCACGGGCGGCCGACCTATGTAGAGCTGAAACTTTCGGATATCGAACGATTGTTCGGTCGGCGATGATCCTTGCGACACAAAGCCGCTAACCTTACGAGCCCCCCATGATCACCCATTTATCCGCCGCCCAGTTTACCCTCATGCCTTGGGCCAATGGCAAAGGCACCACCGTTGAACTGCTGCGGGTGGAACGTGAAGGGCGGCTGATCTTGCGCCTGTCACGCGCGATGGTGGTGGAGGATGGGGATTTTTCGATCTTCGCGGGCATCGCGCGCAACCTGACCGTCCTCAGCGGGCCGGGGTTTGATCTGGTGGGCCAAGGGATACACCTGTCCGCCCGCCCCCTGCACCCCGTGGCCTTTGCAGGCGATGTTGCGCTGCGCGCTGTGGGGGTGGCCGAACCGTGCGAGGATTTCAACGTCATGACCGCCGCTGATCTGCCCCCCGCGCGGGTGAGTGTTCACCCCGCAAGGGCCACAGCACACGGAGCGCTGTTGGCGCTGGCCGCAGGGCAGATTGGCGGGGTGGCGGTGGCGCAGTATGACGTGGTGCTGACCGCTGACCCCCTGTTGGCCGACATGCCCGTGATCGCCGTGCAGGCGGTCGGGCTTTAGCAGTACCGCTCGATCGCTTGGGTTTGGTGATCGGCGTAGCGGTCGCCGTAAGCAAAGCCAGCGGGCAGGATGCGGTTGATCTCGGCGTGATCTTCCGACGTCAGCACGATGTCAGCCCCCTGCGCAAACTGCCTCAGGTGCGCTGCCGATCGCGTGCCGGGGATCGGAATCAAATGCGGCCCGCGTGACAAAACCCACGCGAGGGCCGTGGCAGGGGTTGACCACCCGCGCGCCGCACAAAAGGCACGGAATTCGTTGATCTTGGCCGTATTGGCGGAAAAGTTCGGCTCGGTAAAACGCGGGTTGGTGCTGCGAAAGCCATCGGTCGGCGGCGCAATCGGGCTGTCGCCCAGCATCCCCCGCGCAAGCGGCGAAAAGGGGATGAACGCCACCCCCAAGTCCGCACAGGTCTGGATCAGGCCCAGTTCCGGCTGTCGTGTCCAAAGCGAATATTCGTTCTGAATCGCCGTGCAAGGATGCACCGCATGGGCGCGGCGCAAAGTATCGGGGGCCACTTCTGACATGCCATAGCCGCCAATTTTGCCCTCGTCGATGAAGCGCTGCAGGGTGCCTACGACCTCTTCAATCGGGCGGGCGTGTTCGCGGCGGTGGATGTAGAACAACTCGACATGGTCGCGCTTCAACCGCCGCAGGGATATCTCTAGTTCTGCGCGCAAATGCGCCTCGGAATTGTCGATCCGGCGCGGGGTTTCGTTGACCACGCTGGCCTTGGTGGCAATCGCCACCTGCGGTTTGCGCAATCCCAGCCAGTGGCCGATGACATCTTCGGACAGGCCCATGCCGTAGATATTGGCGGTGTCGATAAAGGTCATCCCCGCGTCCAGCATCGCATCCAGACAGGCAAGGCTTTCGGCCTGATCCGTCGCACCGAAGATGCCGCCAAAAGACATGGCCCCAAGGCCGATGGCAGACACTTGCAAATTGCCTAAAGCGCGGGTTTTCATGCTTTAGCTTTCCAGAAATGCGGCTTGCAGCGCAACTTCGACCATCGCACCGAAGGATCGTTCGCGTTGGTCGGCGGGCAGGGCTTCATGGGTCAGGATATGGTCGGAAATCGTCAGCACCGCCAAGGCGCGGCGCTGGTAGCGGGCGGCCAGCATGTACAACTCTGCCGCCTCCATTTCCACGCACAGGGTGCCGTGGCGTTGCAACTGGTCGGACAGGTCTTGGCGTTCGTCATAAAAGGTGTCTGACGAATAAATCCCGCCGACATGAACGCGAACCCCGATCTGCAAGGCCGCCTTATGCGCCGCACTCAACAGGCCGAAATCCGCACAGGGCGCGAAGTTCATCTCTTTAAAGATCGACCGCGACGGCGACCCGTTGGTCGACGCCGTCTGCGCCAGAACCACATCGCGCACCTTGACATGGCTTTGCAAAGCCCCCGCCGATCCGATGCGGATCAGGGTTTGCGCGCCGTAATCGCGGATCAACTCGTTGGCATAGATCGACAAAGAGGGCATCCCCATGCCGCTGCCGTGGATCGTCACACGGTGCCCGCGCCATGTGCCGGTATAGCCCAGCATCCCGCGCACTTCGTTCACCAGCACCGGATTTTCCAGAAACGTCTCAGCCGCCCAGCGCGCCCGATAGGGGTCGCCCGGCAAAAGAACGGTTTCGGCGATGTCGCCGGGTTTTGCTGCGATGTGAAAGGTCATGCTGCGCTCCTGTTTGGGGCAACTTACCCAGCGGCTGCGGCGAAGGCTAGGCCGCGCCACAGGTTTTGGTGGTTTTTGCCCGGACATGACGTGACAGGATCGCAGCACAGCTTGAAATACTCTCTTAAGCCAAGCCGTCAGCCCCTGTGCCGACGGATGCCCTGCCGGTCAATCAGATTTCAAGGAAGGCTTGCATGGGCTTTGAAGTTTTACCAAGATCACGGCCCGCGATACCTGCTGCCTTGTGGCTCTGTTGCGTTTTGGGCCCAGCGTGAGGGAGAAGGGCGCCTAGGCGGCTTGGGCCTTTGTGTCTGCCAGAGTGACAATGTCAAACATGATGCGGTTCAGGTCGAAGTCCTTGGGCGTGTAGATCGCGGCCACCCCAAGCGCCAACAGCGCCTGAGCATCCGCGTCAGGGATGATGCCGCCGATGATCAGCGGCGTGGAAAGCCCCGCATCGCGCAGGCCCGTCAACACATCTGCCACCAAGGGCATATGGCTGCCCGACAGGATCGACAGGCCGATGACATGGGGCGACACCTCTAACGCTTGGGCCACGATGTCGGCGGGGGTGTGGCGGATGCCGTCGTAATGGATCGCCATGCCGCAGTCTCGGGCGCGGGCGGTGATCTGTTCGGCACCGTTGGAATGGCCATCCAATCCGGGCTTGCCCATCAACAGCTTCAAGCGGCGACCAAGGCGGGTTGATACCAGATCGACCGCTGCGCGGATTGCATCCAACCCCTCGGTCCGATTGGATGGTGCTTGGTTTACCCCCGTGGGCGCGCGGTATTCGCCAAAGGCGGCGCGAATAGCCGCGCCCCACTCGCCGGTTGTCACCCCCGCCTTGGCCGCAGCAATCGACGGCGGCATGATGTTTTCACCCGACAGCGCCGCTTCGCGCAGACGCAGCAAGGCGCGGTTGACGGCAACACCGTCCCGCTCGGCCCGCCACGCATGCAGGCGGGCGATCTGATCGGCCTCTGCCGCCGGATCGGTGGTAAAGATCGACGCGATGCCCGTGGTCAGCGGCGACGGCTCTGCCTCGCGGTAGCGGTTCACGCCCACCACCACCTGTGCGCCGCTTTCGATGCGGCCCAAACGGTCAGAGTTCGCCTCGACCAGACGGGATTTCATATGGGGAATGGCGGCGACCGCCCCGCCCATCACCTCGATCTGGGCCAGTTCTTCAAGGGCTGCGGCCTTCAGCGCCGCCACCTTGGCCGCAATCGCGGGGTTGTCGTCGAAGATATCGGCATATTCCAAAAGGTCGGTCTCATAGGCCAAGATCTGCTGCATCCGCAGCGACCATTGCTGATCCCACGGGCGCGGCAGGCCCAGCGCCTCGTTCCACGCGGGCAGTTGCACGGCGCGCGCGCGGGCGTTTTTCGACAGCGTCACGGCCAGCATCTCGATCAAAATCCGCGCCACGTTGTTTTCGGGCTGCTGTTCGGTCAACCCAAGCGAGTTCACCTGCACCCCATAGCGAAAGCGGCGCAGGCGTTCGTCGGTGATGGCGTAGCGGGTTTGGCACAGATCGTCCCACATCTCGACAAAGGCGCGCATTTTGCAAATCTCGGTCACAAAGCGAATGCCTGCGTTCACGAAAAAGGAAATGCGCCCCACCATGGCGGGGAAATCCTGCGCGGGAACCTTGGCGCGCAGATCGTCCAGCACGGCGATGGCGGTGGCCAAGGCATAGGCCAATTCCTGTTCCGGCGTCGCACCTGCTTCTTGCAGGTGATACGAGCAGATGTTCATCGGGTTCCACTTGGGCAGGGCCTGCGCCGTGTAAGCCGCCACATCGGTGATCATCCGCAAAGATGGGGCCGGCGGGCAGATATAGGTGCCGCGCGACAGATATTCCTTGATGATGTCATTTTGAACGGTGCCTTGCAGCGCCGCAATATCGGCCCCCTGCTCTTCAGCCACGGCCACATACAGCGCCAAAAGCCAAGGGGCCGTGGCGTTGATCGTCATTGACGTATTCATCTGCCCCAAGGGAATATCGGCAAACAGCGCGCGCATATCGCCCAGATGGGCGATGGGCACACCCACTTTGCCCACCTCGCCGCGCGCAAGGATATGGTCGCTGTCATAGCCCGTCTGGGTTGGCAGATCGAAGGCCACCGACAGGCCGGTTTGCCCCTTGGCCAGATTGCCGCGATACAGCGCGTTAGAGGCCGCAGCGGTCGAATGCCCCGCATAGGTGCGAAACAGCCAAGGTTGGTCTTTTTGCATCTGCATCATCTGGCCCCGCGCGGCAAACTTGAATCGGTTTGGTAATTTTCTTTCGTCTTGCGCTGGATAGCAGCAAGTTTTGGCAAGTGTCAATTCGCTGCATCGCGGCGGGAGCGGCATTTGCACCCCGCTTTCGCCTGTGGCATGCAAGTGCCATGACCCAAACCATCCCGATCCCGCTTTGGCTTTTGTTGCTGATTTTGGCCTTTGCGATAACCTCTTTCCTGTCAAACTTCCTGTTCCCCTCGGTGCGCTGGTTCTTTCGCCGCCGCATCGAACGCTGGGTGGCGCGGTTGAACGAACGGCTGGATCGGCCGATTGACATCTTCAAACTGGCCGCGCGGCAAGACCGCATTGCACGGCTGGCCTATGACAGCCAAGTTTTGGCCGCCGTCACCGAACACGCCGCAGCCCAAGGCATCCCCGCCTCGGTCGCGTTTCAAGAGGCGCGGCATTACGCGCGCGAGATTGTGCCGGGCTTTTCGACCACGCTCTATTTCGGCGTGATGATCACCTTGGCCAAATGGCTGACGCGCCAGTTGTACCGAGTGCGCTTTGACCCGATGGATCAGGTTTTGGCGGGGGTAGAGCCGGACGCGACGGTGGTTTTTGTGATGAACCACAGGTCCAACATGGATTATGTGCTGGTGACATGGCTTGTGGCCAACCGCGCCTCGATTTCCTATGCCGTGGGGGAATGGGCGCGGGTCTGGCCGTTTTCGCGCTTTATCCGCGCCTTGGGGGCCTATTTCATCCGGCGCGGGTCGAAAAATACGCTCTACCGTAAGGTTTTGGCCCGTTATGTGCAGATGACCACGGCCGAAGGCATGACGCAGGCGATCTTTCCTGAAGGCGGCTTAAGTCTGGATGGCAGGGTGGGTCCGGCCAAGCTGGGGCTGTTGTCGTACATCATGGCAGGGTTTGATCCGGCAGGGCGGGATGTGGTGTTTGTGCCCGTGGGTCTGGCCTATGACCGCGTGCTGGAAGACACGGTGCTGCTGAAAGCCGCCGCCCAAGGGGCGCGGCGGTTCGGGGTTAATCCGCTGCGGGTGCTGGTCAAGGCGGTGCTGGCGGTGGTGCGCGTGGTGACAGGGCGCTACCGGCGCTTTGGCACGGCGGCGGCGGCCTTTGGCGCACCCTTATCGCTGCGCGCCTATCTGGCCGAAGTGCCAGACGGCGCGGCAGAGGGCTTGGCCGCGCGGATGATGCAGGCCATCGAGCGGGTGGTGCCCGTGGTGCCCGTGGGCTTGGTGGCGGCGGCTTTGATGGAAGCGCCCGCAGATCGGGCGGAATTGCTAGGTACCCTTTCGCGCCTGTCCAGCACGCTTGAGGCCCGCGGCGCAGAGCTAAAGCTGGCCCCTGACGGGCTGCAAGCCACGCTGGACGAGGGGCTGTCAACGCTGATCACCCGCCGAATCGTGACCGCAGATTTGCAGCCCGTGCCCGCGCAGCGCGCGCTTTTGCAGTTTTACGCCGCACCTGTGCAGCAAAGGCTGGGCCTTTAAACCCCGCCATGCCGCGATGCGGCAGACATAAAATTACAAAATACCATCGTTTTCATTTGCAATCTTGCGTGAGTGTTTATATCCAAACCCTCAATCACCCGCGATTCTGCGGCGCAGCACGATAGGAGGCCCCAATGGCGCTCGATTTCCCCAAACTGGCCTATGACGCGCCGGTGAAAGACCTGTATGCCGTGGGCGAGATGCCGCCCTTGGGCCATGTGCCCGCGCAGATGTACGCTTGGGCCATCCGCCGCGAACGCCACGGCGAGCCGGATAAGGCGATGCTGGTTGAAGTGGTGGAAACGCCCGAGATTGACGCGCATGAAGTGCTGGTCTTGGTCATGGCAGCGGGGGTGAATTACAACGGGGTCTGGGCCGCTTTGGGCACGCCCATCAGCCCCTTTGACGGCCACGGCGAACCGTTCCACATCGCGGGGTCCGATGCCTCAGGCATCGTTTGGAAAGTGGGCGACAAGGTCAAACGCTGGAAAGTCGGCGACGAGGTGGTGATCCATTGCAATCAAGACGACGGCGATGATGAAGAATGCAACGGTGGCGACCCGATGTTTTCGCCCAGCCAGCGCATCTGGGGCTATGAAACCCCAGACGGCTCTTTTGCCCAGTTCACCCGCGTGCAGGCCCAGCAATTGATGCGCCGCCCCGCCCACCAGTCGTGGGAGGAATCGGCCTGCTATACCCTGACCCTCGCCACCGCCTACCGTATGCTCTTTGGCCACAAACCGCATGAATTGCGGCCGGGGCAGAACGTGCTGGTCTGGGGGGCCTCGGGCGGGCTTGGGTCTTATGCGATCCAGTTGATCAACACGGCGGGCGGCAATGCGATCGGCGTGATCAGTGACGAAGACAAGCGCGACTTTGTCATGGGGCTTGGGGCCAAGGGCGTCATCAACCGCAAGGATTTCAACTGCTGGGGCCAGATGCCCACGGTGAACACCCCCGCCTATAAGGACTGGTTCAACGAGGTGCGCAAATTCGGCAAAGCCATCTGGGAGATTACGGGCAAAGGCAACAACGTTGATATTGTCTTTGAACACCCCGGCGAGCAAACCTTCCCCGTCTCGGTCTTTTTGGTCAAGCGTGGCGGCATGGTGGTGATCTGTGCGGGAACGACCGGCTATAACCTCACGCTGGACGCCCGCTATCTGTGGATGCACCAAAAGCGCGTGCAGGGCAGCCATTTTGCCAACCTCAAACAGGCGAGTGCGGCCAACCAGCTGATGATCGAACGCCGGCTGGACCCGTGCCTGTCAGAGGTGTTTTCTTGGGCCGAAATCCCCGCGGCCCATATGAAAATGCTTAAGAACGTGCACAAACCGGGCAATATGGCCGTGTTGGTGCAAGCCCCGCGCACGGGCCTGCGCACCTTTGAAGACACGTTGGAAGCCAGCCAGACCCGCTAAGCGTTTCCAAGCCGTCGACAGTGTGTTGCGCGTTCGGTGGGTTATTTCGGACGGCCTGCGTGCTTAGATAAACAGGGCATTCGGCTGGAATGCCATCTGGCGCGGGGCAATCATGGGCTACGAGTGGATTTTTGATGTGCTGAAAGACCTGCGCTCTTTTGCCCAAGTCAACGGCATGTCCGCCCTTGCCGCCAAAGCGGACGAGGCGTTGAAAATCGCCGCGGTCGAAGTGTCAGTGCTGAAAGATGCCAGCCAAAGCGGCCCGCCGCCGCGCCCGCCCTCGGCCCATTGACCCAACCTTGGGCACTGGTCCTTGGCGGGGCGGTGGCCTAAGGTGGGCGCATGGCAAGCCTTCCCGCAATCACCTTCTCTGACGATCAGGCCGAGGCTTACGACCGCGTCGCCGCCGATCTTTTCGCCGTAGGCGTTGATATCGGCGAAGGCGCACTGTCGCCCATGGCCGAAGGCAAAGCCTCGGTTCTGGCGATTTTGGGCAAGGCGGGGTCGGGCAAGACGATGCTGTTGGCCAGCCTGTACCGCGCGCTGAAAGAGGTGGGGGTCGAAATCGTCTCAGGCGATTACGAAGGCCGCAAGCGCAAGGATCGGCGCACTTTGGCCGTGCTGGCACCCACCAACAAAGCCGCCTCGGTGCTGCGGTTGCGCGGGGTGCCTGCGACCACGATCCACCGCATCCTGTATACGCCCGTCTATGACCCGCAATACGAAAAGATCGCCGAATGGCTGGCGGGCAATCTGCCGCGCCCTGCGGTCGAAGGGCTGACGGAACTGGCACTGGACCGCGCCTTTGCCTTTTATCAACAGGTGCCCTCTATTCCCGGGGCTTTGGCGGCGGCAGGTCTGCGGGGCAGCGATTTCATCAAGGGCTGGAAACGGCGCGAAGAGCCGCTGGATGTGGGCTTTGTTGACGAAAGCTCGATGCTTGATGAACGCCAGCTTGAAGATCTGCGCGAGATTTTTCCAACCCTTGTGCTGTTTGGCGACCCTGCGCAGTTGGCCCCTGTGGGCCAATCGGGGGCGATGGTTTTTGACAAGCTGGGCGATGGCCGCAAAATGGTGCTCAGCCGCATTCATCGGCAAGCGCAAGACAACCCGATTCTGGATTTGGCGCATGCCTTGGGGGATGCGACCCTGCGGTTTGAGGATTTCGAAGCCATGGTCCAAGACGCCGCCCGCCGCGATGATCGGGTGGTGTGGGCAGAACGCGTCTCGTCCGATCTTATGGCACGCAGCCCTGTGCTGGTTTGGCGCAATGTGACACGCATCAAGCTGATCCAAGCCTTTCGTGCCGCCCACAATGCGCCTGAAGACGCGCTGTTGCCCGGCGAACCGCTGATCTGCGACGGCATCGAACTGCCGCTGAAACACCGCAAAAAGCGCATTGATCTGGAAGCGCGCGGCCTGATCAAAGGCGCGCAGGTGATCTACCTTGGCCCCGGCAAGCGCGAGGGCTTTGCGCGCATGCATGTGGTGGGGGCAGAAGACCCGCAAATCTCGGCCGCCTGTATCATCAAGATCGAAAAACCCGATGAAGAAGAACCCTTTATCCCCTCTGCCGCCAATATGGGCGCGGCCTTTCTGCACGGCGCTGCGGTGACGATCCACAAAGCCCAAGGCTCGCAATGGGAAGATGTGCAGGTCTTTGCCCCCGATCTGTGGGCCGCCGCCCAAGCCGGACGGTCCGAAGCGGGCCTGCCCCTGTGGAAACGCTTGGCCTATGTGGCCATCACCCGCGCCGAAAAGCGCCTGCATTGGGTGGTGCGCAACCGCCTTGCCCTGCCCAAGGCCCCGCTGGGCGTGGCAGACCTTGTCACACGCCCCGCCCCCCTGACACTGGAAGGGCTGGAAGCGCAAGCCAGCCTAAGCTAGGCTAGGCCCAGCCAAGGAGTCCGCCATGACCTGCGTTTTCGTCCAATTCCGCTGCACCCCCGGCCGCACCTATGCCGTGGCCAGCGCCATCTATGACCGCGAGGCGGTGAGCGAGCTGTATTCCACCAGCGGCGAATATGACCTGATCGCCAAAGTCTATATCCCCGACGGCGAGGATGTGGGCCATTACCTGTCAGAACGATTGTTCGACATTCCCGACATCGTGCGCACCTTGACCACGATGACGTTCAAGGCCTTTTAGCGCAGCGCTTTACGCCCCCGGGGCCAGCCCCGGACCCCGGAGTATTTGCCACCAAGATGAATGGGGGGGTTCGGGGGGGTTAAAGCCAAGGATCGCGGTGTGTACCGATCGCTTGTGCGACAGTTGTAAAGCCGTCACGCGCTAAAAGGGTATCGAGCCCACGCGCCATATCGGCGGCGACCGACAGGCCTTGATAGACCATGGCGGTATAGATTTGCACCGCACAGGCCCCTGCGCGGAGTTTGGCGTAAGCCTGCTCTGCCGACCCAACACCGCCCACACCGATCAGGGGCAGTTTGCCGCCCGTCAGCCTGGACAGTTGCGCCAGAACGCGGGTGGATTTTTCAAAAAGTGGCGCGCCGGACAAGCCGCCCGTTTCTGCGCCTTGCGAGGAGCGCAAGCCATCCCGCGATAGGGTTGTGTTGGTGGCGATGATGCCCGACAGGCCGGCGCTTAGGGCAACCTCGGCCAAGGCCGCGAGGTCGTCGGGGGCTAGGTCGGGGGCGATTTTTAGGAAGATCGGGATCGGGCGCGGCAAGTTGGCGCGGACTTGCATCACACCGTCCAGCAACGCAGCCAAAGCCGCAGGCCCCTGCAAATCGCGCAGCTTTTCGGTGTTGGGCGACGAGACATTCACTGTGGCAAAATCGACATGCGGGCCGCACAGTGCCAGCACCCTTGCAAAATCAGCGGCGCGGTCGGTCGAGGTTTTGTTGGCACCCAGATTGATCCCCACCGGCACAGCCCCGCGCTTGTGCGCCGCAAGGCGGGCCGCGATGGCGTCAGCGCCTTGGTTGTTAAAGCCAAAGCGGTTGATGGCGGCGTGATCCTCGGTCAGGCGGAACAGGCGGGGTTTGGGGTTGCCCGGTTGGGGCAAGGGGGTGGCGGCCCCCACCTCGATAAAGCCAAAGCCTGCGCGCGACAGGGGCCCCAAGGCCACAGCGTTCTTGTCATAGCCTGCGGCGAGGCCGACAGGATTTAAAAGTTCCATCCCCGCCACTTGGGTTTTCAGCCTTGGGCTGGTGACCGGCCCGGGCATCGGGGCCAGACCAAGGCGCAATGCGGTCAATGACAGCCCATGCGCCGTTTCAGGATCAAAGCGGTGCAGTGCGGCAAGACCCAGGCGTTCAAACCCTGTCAAAATATGCCCTCGGGGAAAATATGCCCCGTGGCCCCCAAGGGCAGGCTTTTGTCCCAAAGCACATCGGCCATATCCAAAGCGCGGTACAGATGGGGAAACAGGGCACCACCGCGCGACGGCTCCCATGTCAAGGCCGGGCCAAGGCGGTCACTGTCCAGCGCCAAAAGCACCAGATCGCTGTCGGTGGCAAAATGCTTCGCCGCCGTTTCGGCCACTTGGGCCGCAGTGGAGAAGTGGATATAGCCGTCTTGCACATCAATCGGCGCGCCCGTCGTGAAGCCTGCGGCATGAAAGGCCACCCATTCGGGGCGGCGGAAGATTTTATAGATCAGCATGCAGGCCCCCTTGGTAAGATGCTGGTGCGTGATGCCTGATGGCTGACGGGCGGTCAACCTGCCGTCATGCCCGTGTCACGGACGTGGTGCACGATCAACAACGTTAAAGTTGCCCGCCACCACATAGGCCACAGGCCACACACCCTTTGAAGGAGACACGAGATGACGAAATTCCTATTGACCACCGCCCTTTGCGCCCTGACGGCTGCCCCCCTGATGGCTGATCCCGTCAAGATCACCCTGCTGGGTGTGGGCGATGTGTACAACTTTGCCGGCGATGGCACCCAAGGTGGCTTTGCCCGCTTGAACGCCGTGGCCAAGGCCGAACGCGCTGCCAACCCCAACACGCTGTATCTGTTTGACGGCGACATGCTGTCACCCTCGCTGTTGTCGGGGTTTGACAAGGGGCAGAACACCATTGATCTGACCAACCTTGTCCCTTTTGATCTGGCCGTTCCGGGCAACCACGAATTCGACTTCGGGCCGCAGAATTTCGCTGAAAAGCTGGCGGCTTCCAAGTACCCATGGTCGGCGATCAACATCACCAACAAAGACGGTTCGCCCATTGCTGGCTTGGGCGGTGTGGTTGTCAAAGAGATTGCAGGCGTGAAGATCGCACTTATTCCGGTGTCGCAAGACACCTCGCCAGAGGTGTCGACCACGGGTGATCTGGTGTTCTTGCCCACGGTTGACACCGCCATTTCTGCCGCCAAGCAGGCCCGTGCCGATGGGGCGGATTTGGTTGTGGGCCTTGTGCAGACGAATATCTACAACGATCTGGACTTGATCCATTCCAAGGCGTTTGATGTTGTGCTGTCGGGCGACGACCATTCTTACGGCACCTCTTATGATGGCATCACGGCCTATGTCGAAACCTCGATCGACGCGCGGCTGTTGTCGCCTTTGGACCTGATGGTCAATGTCAGCGAAAAAGACGGCAAGCGCGTGGTGAAATGGACCCCGTCTTTCCGGTTTATCGACACGGCCACCGTCACGCCCGACCCCGACTCTCAAGCGCTGGTTGATACGATGCAAAAGGGGCTGGATGACACGCTGAACATAACGATCGGCACCACGACAACCCCGCTCGACAGCCGCCGCAACGTGGTGCGGGGCGAGGAATCGACCATGGGCGACCTGATCGCTGATGCGATGCGGCTGCAAAGCGGGGCCGATGTGGCGCTGATGAACGGCGGCGGCATTCGGGCCGACCGCACCTATGACGCGGGTGCCACTCTGACACGGCGCGATATTCTGACCGAACTGCCCTTTGGCAATACGCTTGTCGTGGCCGAACTGACCGGCGCGCAGCTGGCTGAGGCTTTGGAAAACGCCGTGTCGCAGGTGGAAAAAGGCGCAGGCCGTTTTGCGCAAGTCTCGGGCTTGACCGTGGTTTATGACCCCAAGGCCGAAGCTGGCAAGCGCGTGACCGAGGTTATGGTGGCAGGCGCGGCACTTGATCCGGCCAAGGTCTATAAGGTTGCGATGAATGATTACATGCTGGGCGGCGGCGATGGGTATAAGATGATCAAAGGGGCCAAGCAGGTCGTCATCGAAGGCACCGGCGCTTTGGTGGCCAAGGTCGTGATGGACTATGTCGAAAAGGCAGGCAGCGTGCAGCCCACGGTTGAGGGCCGCATCAAAGCGCTGGGCCAATAACTTAGGCCAATGATCTGGGCGGCGTGATCTCACCCGTATGACCCAAGCGCAAGGCAGGCCCCCCTGCCTTGCGCTTTTTTCTTTACACAAGGGTCGGCCTTGCCTATCAGACCTGTGATGAAACAGCGCACCGCCCCCTTGCCCACCCTGCGACGCCGACGCGTCACCGCGTAAGCGCGTTTCATCTGGCCTATCTTGGGGCCAAACCCTCCAAAGATCGTTGACCTTTGCGCCCGTCTTTGGCACCCCTTGCACTTCCGCTAAAGGACTTGCCCCATGATCACCCCCGTCCTGCCGACCTATAACCGCGCGCCTATGGCATTTGTGAAGGGCGAAGGCTCTTGGCTGACAGCCGAAGATGGCAAACGCTATCTTGATCTGGGCGCGGGCATTGCCGTCAACGCCTTGGGCCATGCCAACCCCGATCTGGTGGCGGCGCTAAGCGAACAGGCGGGCAAGCTGTGGCATGTGTCGAACCTCTACCGCATTCCGCAGCAGGAAAAGCTGGCCGAGATGCTGGTCGATAAGACCTTCGCCGATACGGTGTTTTTCACCAATTCCGGCACCGAGGCGGCGGAACTCGCGATCAAAATGGCGCGCAAGTACCATTACGAAAAGGGCCAACCACAGCGCACGCAGATCATCACCTTTGAAGGGGCGTTCCACGGGCGCTCAACCGGGGCGATTGCGGCGGCGGGGTCGGAAAAGATGGTCAAGGGCTATGGCCCCTTGATGCCGGGATTTGTGCAATTGAAATGGGGCGATCACGAGGCGCTGCGCGCGGCCATCACCGATCAGACCTGTGCCGTGATGATCGAACCCGTGCAAGGCGAAGGCGGCATTCGCACCGTGCCCGATCAATGCCTGAAGGGCCTGCGCGATCTGTGCGATGCCACCGGCACGCTGTTGATCTTTGACGAGGTGCAATGCGGCATGGGCCGCACCGGCAAGCTTTTTGCCCACGAATGGTCGGGCATCACGCCCGACATCATGATGGTCGCCAAAGGCATTGGCGGCGGCTTTCCTTTGGGGGCCGTGCTTGCCACCGAAAACGCGGCTTTTGGCATGGTTGCGGGCACGCATGGGTCAACCTATGGCGGCAATCCCTTGGCCTGTGCTGTGGGGGCAAAGGTGATGGAGATTATTGCCGATGACGGCTTTCTAGCCGAGGTCACCCGCAAATCCGCCCTGCTGCGTCAAGGGCTGGAAAGCTTGGTCGCGGCCCACCCGACTCTCTTCGAAGCGGTGCGCGGCGAGGGCTTGATCCTTGGCCTCAAATGCAAGGCGCTCAACAGCGATATCGTCAAAGCGGGCTATCAGGTGGGTGTGTTGACCGTGCCCGCCGCCGATAACGTCATCCGCCTTCTGCCCGCGCTCAATATCCCCGATGCCGACATTGCCACGGCCCTGACCTTGCTGGCCCAAACCGCCGCCTTGGTCGAAGCCGCCTGACATGCCCCCCAACGGCCCCTTTTTCAGACTTGCCCAAATATCCCACGGGGGTCCGGGCGTGTGAAACCCCCGGCGGCCCGACAGAAAGACAAAGATGAGACATTTTCTAGACCTGCACAAAACCGATGCCGCCGACCTGCGGCTGATGATTGACAGCGCGCACGCGATGAAAGCCGCCCGCCATGACCGCCCCAAAGGCGCGCTTGATGACGAGCAGCCCTTGGCCGGCCGCATGGTGGCGCTGATCTTCGAAAAGCCCTCGACCCGCACGCGGGTGTCGTTTGATGTCGGCGTGCGTCAGATGGGCGGGCAGACCATGGTGCTGTCGGGCAAGGAAATGCAACTGGGCCACGGCGAGACCATCGCCGATACCGCCCGCGTTCTGTCGCGCTATGTCGACCTGATCATGATCCGCACCTTTGAAGAAGCGACCCTGCTGGAAATGGCCGAACACGCCACCGTGCCGGTGATCAACGGCCTGACCAACCGCACCCATCCCTGCCAGATCATGGCCGATGTGATGACCTATGAAGAACACCGCGGCCCCATCGCAGGGCGCAAGGTGGTGTGGGCGGGTGATGGCAACAACGTCTGCGCCAGCTTTTTGCACGCCGCAGGGCAGTTCGGCTTTGATCTGACCTTTACCGGCCCCGAACCGTTAGACCCCGAACAAACCTTTATCGATTTCGCCCGTGCGCGTGGGTCGAACATCCGAATCGAGCGTGACCCCGCCCTTGCCGTGGTCGGTGCCGATCTGGTGGTGACCGATACATGGGTGTCGATGCACGACCCCGAATCCGCCAAAGAGCGCCGCCACAACCAGTTGCGCGGCTATCAAGTGAACGAGGCGCTGATGGCCAAAGCCAAGCCCGATGCCTTGTTCATGCACTGCCTGCCCGCGCATAGGAATGACGAGGCGACCTCTACCGTCATGGACGGCCCGCATTCCGTGATCTTTGACGAGGCCGAAAACCGCCTGCACGCGCAAAAAGCGATTCTGCGGTGGAGTTTGGGCGCTTAAACGGCCCCAAAGTCACGGGGCTGTGATCGTTCTCTGCCAAGACCTTCTTAGGGTCAGGTAGCACCTTGCGTTTCTGCCCCAAACCCGTCTTTGATGCCGCAAATTTAACAGGAGCCCCCCAATGCAATCCCCCGTCCCGATGTTCGTTCATTCCTTGACCGCGCTGTCCAAAATCCTCGACAAGGCCGAGGGCTTTGCCGAGGCCAAAAAGATCAAGCCCGATGTTTTCCCGCAACTGCGCCTGATCGCCGATATGCTGCCCTTCTGGCGTCAGATCACCATCGCTTGCGACCATGCCAAGGGCGCGCCTGCCCGTCTGGCGGGGGTAGAGGTTCCCTCGTTCGCCGATACCGAAACCACGCTGGCCGAGCTGAAAGAGCGTATCGCCAAGACCATCGCCTTCATCTCGACCATTCCGGATGCAGCCTTTGACGGGGCCGAAGCCCGCACCATCACGCTCAAAGCAGGCCCGCGCGAGTTGACCTTTGCCGCGCCCGAGTATCTGGCAAGCTTTGCCGTGCCGAACTTTTACTTCCACATGTCCACCGCCTATGCGATCCTGCGCGCCAACGGCGTTGAGATCGGCAAGAACGATTTTCTTGGCGGCTGAGGCTACACCCTGATGGGGGGCATCCTTGCCCCCCGTACCCTAAAAGACCCAACCCCGCCATGACCCCAAACGACATCGCAGCCCTGTTCACCCATGCCGACGGGTCATACCACTTTGCCCGCTGGGGCAGGCCCATCGTCCCCGTGGTCTTTGGGGTCGAAGATCAAACCCTGTCGGTTCTAAAGGGTGCCATCGAGGCGGTGGTGACTTTGGCAGGCCATAAAATGGCCGAAGCCGATGCTGAACTCGGCGCAAACCTGATGGTGTTTTTCTTTCGCGACTGGGCCGAATTGCCCGGAGTACCGGGGCTAAAGGGCATCGTGCCCGACCTTGCGCCGCTGTGTGGCAGGCTGGCCGCGCAAAAGGCCAGCCACTACCGCCTGTTTCGCTTTGACGCCAACGGATCGATCCGCGCCGCCTTTGTGTTTTTGCGCATCGGCGGGGATTTGGCCGAAGTGCCTGCCGAATACCTTGCCCTGTCTGAAGCAGCCCAAATGATCTGCCTGTGGTCTGACACAGCCTTTGCCCAGCGCGCCGTCTTAAGCGTGCAAGATGGCAAAGTCGTGCTCACCCCCCAAATCGCCGCCGTGATCCGCGCGGTCTATGACCCGATCTTGCCCGTGGCCAGCACCGATGCCACCCACGCCCTGCGCGTCTTTGCGCGGGTGAGTTTGGCCCAAGCCTAGCCGGTTGCGCCGTGATTGCGAAGGCCTTAAGCTTCACCCCATGCACAGCTTCCCCCTTCGCGTCTATTACGAAGACACCGACTTGGCGGGGATCGTCTATTACGCCAATTACCTGAAATTCATCGAACGCGCCCGCAGTGAATGGGTGCGCGGGCTTGGGATCGACCAAGCGCAGTTGCGCGAAAAGCAAGGCTTGGTCTTCGCCGTGCGCCGGGTTGAGGCCGACTATCTGCGCCCCGCTGTCTTTGACGATCTTCTTAATGTGCAAACCACGCTTGAAGATCACAGCGGCGCGCGCTTGGTGCTGGATCAGGCCGTGCTGCGCGGGGTGCAAACCTTGTTCACCGCCCGCGTCACGCTGGTCTGCCTGACCGCCGCAGGCACGCCCACGCGCTTTCCCGCAGCCCTGCGCGCGGCCTTGACGGGGCAGGGCTGACGGCTTCACCCGCCTATTCGCGCAAAATGCAGCTAAGATGTCGCAACTTGACGCAGTTGTGTTGGCAATCTTTCAAAAAACCCTGTAGAATTGAATTCAACCGGGGCAAAAGACCCCACAAACCGAGCAGGCGACATGGACCAGACCACACTTGCGGCCGCGCAAGAGATCGATTTCTCTTTGCTCGCCCTTTTCTTGCGCGCAACCTTGACGGTGAAAATCGTCATGACAGGCCTGATGCTTATGTCCTTTTGGTCATGGGCGATCATCATTCAAAAACACATCCTGTTTCGCACTGCACGCCGGCAGGCGGCGGTGTTTGACCGGGCCTTTTGGTCAGGTGAGCCTTTGGATGAGCTGTTTGAAAAGATAGGCGCGCAGCCTGACGGCCCGTCCGAGAAGATTTTCTCCTCGGGCATGCTGGAATGGCGGCGCAGCCATCGCCAAGACGGCGGGCTGATCGCGGGCGCGCAGGCGCGAATCGACCGCGCTATGGATGTGGCCATCGGGCGGGAATCTGAAACGCTTAACAAGGGCCTTAGCTTTTTGGCCACCACCGGGTCAACCGCGCCCTTTATCGGGCTGTTTGGCACGATCTGGGGCATCAAACACGCCTTTGAACAAATCGCCATCAGCCAGAACACCAACCTTGCCGTCGTGGCCCCCGGCATCGCCGAAGCCCTTCTGGCCACAGGCATCGGCCTTGTCGCGGCCATTCCGGCGGTGGTGTTTTACAACAAGCTCAACGCCGACTCCGAGCAGATCTTGGGCGGCTATGAGGCATTTGCCGACGAATTCGCCACGATCCTGTCGCGCCAGTTGGACGCCTGACCATGGGCGCAGGTGTCATGAAATCTGGCGGCGGCGGCGGGCGCAGACGGCGTCACCGGGGCCGTGCCGCGGCGATGAGCGAAATCAACGTCACCCCCTTTGTTGACGTGATGTTGGTGCTGATGATCATCTTTATGGTGGCAGCCCCCCTGTTGACCGTGGGCGTGCCGATCAAACTGCCCGAAACGGCGGCCAATGCCATGCCGACCGAACAGGAAAAACCGCTGACCATCAGCCTGACGGCGGACGGGCGGGTGATGATCCAAGCCACCGAAGTGGCCGACGGTGATTTGATCCCCAAGCTCAAAGCCATCGCGGCAGAGCGCAAGTCCGACAAAGTCTTTGTGCGCGCGGATGGATCAGTAAACTACGCCCGCGTGGCGCAGCTGATGGGCGCTTTGAACGCGGGTGGCTTTAACAACATCGGGCTTGTGACCGACCCCGGTGGGCCCAGTTTTGATGGCAGCAACTAGGGCAAGGCATGAACAAGGGCCGTCTCATCTCGGGTCTCGGGCATCTGGGGCTGGTGCTTTGGGCGCTTTTGGGCGGCTGGTTTACATGGACAAGCGAAACCCCCGCCGTGCAGGTGGCGCAGGTGTCGCTGATCTCCACATCCGAGTTTGACGCGATGACCTCTGCCGCGCCCAAGGTCGATGACACAGCCCCCGCCCCGCAACTGCAACCGCCCACCACCAAGACGCCCAAGCCCAAGCCAAAGCCCGTCCCAACACCGCCCACGCCCGCAAAGCCCAAGCCCGCCGAACCCGCCCCCACGCCGGACCCAGCGCCCACGCCTGACGCGGCGGCCCCCGATGCGCCCGAAGTTCCGCCCCCCGTGGCCCCCCCGTCGGACACGCCGCAGCCCATTCCCGTGCAGCCGTCTGAAAAGGCCCCAGCCCCCAGCGCTGCCGAGCGCATCGCCTCTACCCCCGTCGAGTCTACCGATCAGCCCAAGACAGCCGATGTGGCCACTCCGGCGCAGACCGAAACGCCAAGCCCTGACAGCCAGCCTGTTCCCGAAGACCCCGCCGCGGCCCCTGAAAAGACCGTCACCGCCGTGGTGCCCGACGCCAAGCCCACCGAAAACAACGCTCCGCAACTGGCCCCCACCAACAGCCCGCGCCCGCCTGCGCGGCCCAAGCCGGTCGACACGCCGCCCGCACCGACCAAAACAGCCGACCCCGCCCCCACGCCTGACCCCGCCCCCGCCGACACCTCTGCCGCCGATCAAGCCGCCATCGACGCAGCCTTAGCCGATGCGACAGCCGCCGATACCGCTGCCACAACGCCGCAACCGTCACAAAGCGGCAGCGGTGGCACGGGCGACCAGCCGATTGGTGCCGCGCTGAATTCAGGCGAGATCGACAGCCTGCGCCGCGTCATCGGCCCCTTCTGGAACATCGGCTCTTTGTCAACCGAGGCGACCCGCGTCACCGTCACCATGCGCGTGCAGGTATCACAGGATCAAAAAATCCTCTCGGTCGAGATGGTCGATTTCACCGGCGGCACCGCCGAGGCGGCCAAACAAGCCTTTGAGGCTGCCAAGCGTGCCGTCTACAGGGGCGCGACAAAGGGTCTTGGCCTGCCGCCTGATAAATACGACACTTGGAAGTCTATGCTCTTCACCTTCGACACCAGCCAAGGGCGCCTGCGCTGATGCCCGCCCCTAAATTTCCCATGACGAGGACCGAATGACCCTTAGCCATTCCCTGACCCGCCTCTTGGCCCTTGGCGCTGTGTGCTTGGGCCTGACCGCAGCCCCCATCGCCGCCCAAACCGAACCGCATATCACCTTTTCCGATCCGGTGATTGAACCCATGCCCTATGCCGTGCCCGATTTCGTGGCCGAAAACGCCGATGCCGCGCAAGCCGCCCATGATCTGGCGCGCGTGGTGGCCGATGATTTGACCGGCACAGGCCTGTTTCGCGAAATTCCCTCTGCGGCCTATATCAGCGGCATTGCCAGCTTTGATGCGCCCATCGCCTACGGCGATTGGCAGGCGATCAACGCGCAGGTGCTGATCACGGGGGCAGTGCAAGCCTCGGGCGGGGCGCTGTCGGTCAAGTTCCGGCTGTTTGATGTGGCATCCGGTCAGCCTTTGGGCGAGGGGTTGCAGTTCAACGGCTCAGCCAATGGCTGGCGGCGCATGGCGCATAAGGTGGCTGATGCCGCCTATAGCCGGATCACGGGCGAGGGCCCGTATTTTGACAGCCGCGTGGTCTTTGTGTCGGAAAGCGGGCCCAAAGATGCGCGGCAAAAGCGGCTGGCCGTGATGGATTACGACGGGGCCAATGTGCAATATCTGACCGACAGCGCCTCTATCGTGCTGGCCCCGCGCTTTTCGCCCAATGGTGACCGGATTTTGTTCACATCCTACGCCACGGGCTTTCCGCGCATCTATGTGATGAACACCGCCGATCTGTCGACGCGGGTTTTGGATGAGCAGCCCGGTTCCATGACCTTCGCCCCGCGCTTTGCCCCTGACGGGCGCACGGTGGTGTTTAGCCTAGAGCGTGACGGAAACTCCGACCTTTACACGCTGGATATCGACAGCGGCGCTTTGCAACAACTCACCAACGCGCCCTCTATCGAAACGGCCCCCTCGTTCAGCCCCGATGGCAGCCAGATCGTCTTTGAAAGCGACCGCTCTGGTGCGCAGCAAATCTACGTCATGCCCGCCACGGGCGGCGAGCCGACGCGGATTTCCTCCGGCAAGGGCAAATACGGCACCCCCGTGTGGAGCCCGCGCGGTGACCTGATCGCCTTTACCAAAATCGCCGACGGGCGGTTTTATATCGGCGTGATCCGGTCAGACAGCACGGAAGAGCGGCTGTTGACGGCGTCTTTCATGGATGAAGGCCCGACTTGGGCCCCCAATGGCCGTGTGATCATGTTCACCCGCGAAACCGAGGGGGCGACGGGGTCGGCCGCGCTCTATTCGGTCGACGTGTCGGGCCGCAATTTGCATCAGGTGACAACGCCCGGACCGGCCTCTGACCCCGCATGGTCGCCACTTTTGCCCTAACTGCGTCACAGGCGGTTAACAGACCGCTGCAAAGATGTTATATGCTTCGCAACCCGGCCACCAAGAATAAGGAAATCCCCGATGTCCGCACGTTTTGCCCTGCCTATCAAGGTGCTGTTGATCGTCTCTGCCCTTGCCTTGTCTGCCTGCCGCAACCCTGACCGCTTTGGCGGTGGCGATCTTGGGGCCAATGGCGCTGCGGGCGGGGTCGGGGCGAATGGCATCACCACATCGGGCCTTGGCGATCCGTCCAATCCGGCCTCGGTGGCGTATTTCAACCAAAGCGTAGGCGACCGCGTGCTGTTCGTGGTGGATCAATCCACCCTGACAGACGAGGCCCGCACCACCCTGACCGGTCAGGCGCTGTGGCTGAAAGCCAATGCCGATTACGCCATCATCGTCGAAGGCCATGCCGACGAACAAGGCACGCGCGAATACAACATCGCCCTCGGCGCACGCCGTGCTGATGCGGTCAAGAACTACCTGATCGCCCAAGGCGTTGCAGGCGGGCGCATTCAAACAGTGTCTTACGGCAAAGAACGCCCGATTGCGATCTGCTCGGACGAAGCCTGCTACGAGAAAAACCGCCGCGCCGTGACCGTTTTGTCGATGAAATAAGGATTGCGTCCCATGAAGCGCTGGCTTTTCGCCCTAACTCTGCTGCTGCCCCTGCCCGCCTTCGCACAGGATGCGCAGTCGCTGGCCGATGTGAAGGCAGAGCTGGCGCAGCTGGCAGCCCAGTTCCTGACGCTGAAGCAAGAACTGGTGTCTTCAGGTGCTGCCACCAATGGCAGCGCCGGTGGAGACGCTTTGCAGCGCCTTGATGCCATTGAAGCCGCGCTGACCAAGCTGACCGCGCAGACCGAAGCGGTCGAGCTGAAAGTGAACGGCGTTGTCACCGATGGCACCAACCGCATCGGCGATATCGAGTTTCGTCTGTGCGAGCTGACCAAGGGCTGCGATCCCTCCACCCTGCCCGTGACGCCTGATTTGGGCGCATTGGCAGGCGGCGCTGCGGCTCCCGCCGCGCCTGACCCTGCGCTTTCCACCACACCCGCAGCCCCCGCTGCGACAGATGGGGTTGAATTGGCCGTCAACGAAAAGGCCGATTTTGATCGGGCCAAAGCGGCCCTCGATTCAGGCGATTTTGCCGGGTCCGCAGACCTGTTCAAAACCTATGCGCAATCTTACCCGGGTGGCCCCTTGGTGCCGCAAGCCGATATGTACCGCGGCGATGCCCTGACCCAAACCGGCGACACGGCCAATGCGGCGCGGGCCTTTCTTGACGCCTTTTCCGCCAACCAAATCGGCCCCTTGGCCGGACAAGCGCTGATCAAACTGGGGCAGGCCTTGGGCAAGCTGGGCCAAGGCCCAGAGGCTTGCGTGACCTTGGCCGAAGTTGGCAAACGTTTCCCCGCTTCGCCCGACGAGGCCGTGGCCAAAGGCGCCATGGTGGCCCAAGGCTGTCCTTGAGCGACCTGCCCGCGCGGTTCTTGGCCAGCCTTGGCCCAAGCGGGGCGTTGGGGCTGGCGGTATCTGGCGGCGGCGATTCGATGGCCATGCTGCATCTGGCCGTGGCTTGCGGCTTGCAGCCTGCCATTGTGACCGTAAACCACGGCCTGCGGGCCGATGCTGCGGCAGAGGCCGAACAGGTGGGCGCGGTTGCATCCGCCTTGGGCCTAAGCCACACCACTCTCCTCTGGCAAGATTGGGACCACAGCGGCAACCTGCAAGACGCTGCCCGCAAAGCCCGCCGCCGCCTGATTTCGGCATGGGCGGTGCAGAACAACATTGCCACCGTGGCCTTGGGCCACACCCAAAACGACATCGCCGAAACCTTTGTGATGCGCCTGCAACGCGGGGCAGGAGTGGATGGGTTAGCGGCTATGGCCGCGCATTGGCCCGAGGGCGGCATTCTATGGCAACGCCCCCTGCTGGGCTTTACGCGGGCCGAATTGCGCCAATGGCTGCAAGCCCAAGGCAAAACATGGGTCGAAGACCCCTCAAACGACAACCCGCGCTTTGATCGGGTGCGCGTGCGCAAAGCGATGGCCCATTTGCAGCCCTTGGGCGTCACCCCTGCCCGCCTTGCCCAAGTCGCGGCCCACCTGGCCGAGGCCCGCACGGCGCTAGACTCGCTCGCCGATGACTGGGCCGCGAAAACCCTGCGCGAAGACTGCGGCACCGTGACCATCGCCCCCGCCCTGTGGAGCGCCCCCGCCGAAACGCAGCGCCGCGTGTTGCAACGGGTGTTGTTATGGATTGCCCCCGCCGAATATGCGCCGCGTGGTTCTCAACTGGGCCAATTGCTGGCTCGCCTGTCGTGTGGCAAAGCCGCTACGCTTGCGGGCGTGCGCTTTCTTCAAGGGCGCGGCGGCCTGCGTGCGCTGCGCGAGGCAAAGGCAGCCGCTCCCCGCTGCGCGGCGGATCAGATTTGGGATGGCCGCTGGCAGGTGGTGGGCGATGTGCCCGACGGGGCAGAACTCGGGCCGCTTGACGCAGCAGGTTTGGCGCAATGCCCCGACTGGCGCAGCACGGGCCTGCCACGGGCGGCGCTGCTGGCGTCTCCGGCGGTTTGGCTGGGCGAGCGGCTGGTTGCGGCCCCTTTGGCGGGGTTTGAAACCGCTTCGATCCGCGCTTTGCCGCTGCATCCTTTGCTTAGGGCAAACTAATCGGCGTTATCGCATTGAACCGGCCAAATGAATCTCTATCTTAGGGGTCAAAGCGGCGCGCCCTGTGTCGGGTAAGCCGCGTTAAAAGGAGTTTCAGGTGGGAAACGCGCGCAATATTGCTTTCTGGGTGGTGCTGCTGGTCTTGGTGCTGGCCTTGTTTAACCTGTTCAACAGCACGAACAGCTTTTCGTCCCAGACGGTTTCCTATTCTGACTTCATCGCCCAAGTCGACGCGGGCGAGGTCAAGGGCGTCACCCTTGACGGCGAGCAAATCAGGGTCACCGCCAAAGACGGCAGCCATTATGTGGCGATCCGCCCTGCGGGCGAGCAAGTGACAGATCGGCTTTTGTCCAAAGGCGTCGGCGTGCGGGCTGATTCGCAAGAGCAATCGGGCCTGATGACCATCGTGACCGCGTGGTTGCCCTTTATCTTGCTGATTGGCGTGTGGATCTATTTCATGAACCGCATGCAGGGCGGCGGGCGCGGTGGGGCGATGGGCTTTGGCAAATGCCGCGCGAAACTGTTGACCGAAAAGCAAGGCCGGGTGACCTTTGACGATGTGGCCGGCATCGACGAGGCCAAGGAAGAACTGGAAGAGATCGTGGAATTCCTGCGCAACCCGCAGAAATTCTCGCGCCTTGGCGGCAAGATTCCCAAAGGCGCGCTGCTGGTGGGCCCTCCGGGGACGGGTAAGACGCTGCTGGCACGCGCCATTGCGGGCGAGGCGGGGGTGCCGTTCTTTACCATCTCTGGCTCTGACTTTGTGGAAATGTTCGTGGGCGTGGGCGCAAGCCGTGTGCGCGATATGTTCGAGCAGGCCAAGAAAAACGCGCCTTGCATCGTGTTCATCGACGAAATCGACGCCGTGGGCCGTGCGCGCGGTGTGGGCATCGGCGGCGGCAATGACGAACGCGAACAGACGCTGAACCAGTTGCTGGTCGAGATGGACGGCTTTGAAGCCAACGAAGGTGTCATCATCGTCGCCGCGACCAACCGCAAAGACGTGCTCGACCCGGCCTTGCTGCGTCCGGGCCGCTTTGACCGACAAATCCACGTGCCCAACCCCGACATTCGCGGCCGCGAGAAGATTTTGACCGTCCACGCCCGCAAAGTGCCCGTCGGCCCCGATGTTGATCTGCGCATCATCGCGCGCGGTTGCCCGGGTTTTTCGGGCGCTGACCTTGCAAACCTAGTGAACGAAGCCGCCCTGATGGCCGCCCGCTTTGGCCGCCGCTTTGTGACGATGGACGATTTCGAACAGGCCAAAGACAAGGTCATGATGGGGGCCGAGCGCCGCTCGATGGTCTTGACCGACGAGCAAAAGGAAAAAACCGCCTATCACGAAGCGGGCCACGCCATAGTTGGCATCAACCTGCCCAAATGCGATCCGGTTTATAAAGCCACGATCATCCCGCGCGGTGGCGCTTTGGGCATGGTGGTGTCTTTGCCCGAGATGGACCGTTTGCAGATGCACAAGGACGAGGGCAAGCAAAAGCTGGCCATGACCATGGCGGGCAAAGCCGCCGAGATCATCAAATACGGCGAAGAGGGCGTGTCGTCTGGCCCTGTGGGCGATATCCAACAGGCTTCGTCATTGGCGCGGGCTATGGTGATGCGCTGGGGCATGTCGGATGTGATCGGCAATATCGACTATTCCGAAGCGCATGAGGGCTATAACGGCGCAACCGGTGGCTTCTCTGTGTCGGCGGAAACCAAGATGAAGATCGAGCAAGAGGTCAAATCCCTGATCGACGAGGGCTACGACACCGCCCGCCGCATCTTGCTAGAGCAAAACGACGCTTTTGAGGCGCTGGCCCATGGCCTGTTGGAATACGAAACCCTGACAGGCGACGAAATCCGCAAGGTCATCGCGGGCCACAAGTTGCACGGCGATGATAACAAACCCTCTGCCGGTGGCGGCACGACCTCGGTTCTGTCGATCCCCAAGACGCGGGGTAAGGCGACCAAGCCGGGGCTGGAACCGTCTGTTTAAAGGCGTTTGATCTGCCAAAGGCCCCGAAACCCACGGTTTCGGGGCCTTTTGTTTTGCGCTATGCTGGCGCAAATCGGCCATTTTACGGAAAGCCCGCCCATGCCCATTCTGAAAACCACCGACTACATCGGCCGTATCACCTTTTTGGGCCGTATGATCGGCACCTATGATCTGCTGCACTCTGAACCCTGCGACAGTCTAAAGGCCACCTTCGCCGGCATTGAAGGCGAGGCGCATGAGGGCATATCCGTGCCGTCTTGCACCCGCATGACTCCGCTGTACCGCAAGGGCACCCCCATCGCCAACACGCGGCAGGTGTCGATCCTGTCGGCAGAAGAGATGGCGCAGATTGCCGCCAAGATGGGGCTGGACAGCCTGTCGCCCAGCCTGCTGGGGGCGACGATGGTGGTCGAAGGCATTCCCGATTTCAGCCTTATCCCCCCCGGCAGCCGCCTTCAGGGGGCATCGGGCGCGACCTTGGTGGTGAACCTGAACAACCGCCCCTGCACCATCCCCTCGCGCGCGATCGAAGCGCAGCACCCGGGCTTTGGCGCAGCCTTTAGCGCAGCCGCCAAAGGGCGGCGGGGCGTGGTGGCTTGGGTAGAGCGCGAGGGCAGCTTTGCCTTGGGCGACACCCTGCGCCTGCATATCCCCGACCAGCGGGTTTGGGCGCATCTGGACGCGGCGCGCAAAGCCTAAACCACCGCGTCTTTCCCCAAAGGCAATAATCTTTCCTATCGGAAACATCCTCTGGCGAATTTGGCGTGGGCAATGTCGGAAAAGCGACTTGGAGAGGTCGCATCCTTGGCTAAGACCAAGACCAGCAGCCCTTTACCCCCCGGGAGTGAGACATGGCCTTTAAGACCGACATCGAGATTGCACGCGAAGCCACGAAAAAGCCGATCATGGACATCGGCGCGAAACTTGGCATTCCGGCAGAGCATCTTCTGCCCTATGGCCACGACAAGGCCAAGGTCGGTCAAACCTTCATCAAGTCCTTGGAAAGCAAGCCGATGGGCAAGCTGATCTTGGTGACGGCGATCAACCCCACCCCGGCTGGCGAAGGCAAAACCACCACCACCGTGGGCTTGGGCGACGGGTTGAACCGCATCGGCAAAAAGGCCATCGTGTGCATCCGCGAGGCCAGCCTTGGCCCGAACTTTGGCATGAAGGGCGGGGCTGCAGGCGGCGGCTATTCCCAAGTGGTGCCGATGGAAGAGATGAACTTGCACTTCACAGGCGACTTTCACGCCATCACCTCGGCGCATAACCTGCTGTCGGCGATGATCGACAACCATATCTACTGGGGCAACAGCCTTGATATCGACGAGCGCCGCGTGATGTGGCGCCGCGTGATGGATATGAACGACCGCGCGCTGCGCGATATCGTTGTGTCCTTGGGCGGCGTGTCGAACGGCTTCCCGCGTCAGACCGGCTTTGACATCACGGTCGCGTCCGAAGTCATGGCGATTTTGTGCCTGTCCAACGATCTGGACGATCTGCAAAAGCGTTTGGGCGATATCGTTGTGGCCTATACCCGCGAGAAAAAGCCGATCTACGCCCGCGACATCAAGGCCGATGGCGCAATGACCGTTCTGTTGAAAGACGCGATGCAGCCGAACTTGGTGCAGACGCTGGAAAACAACCCCGCCTTTGTGCACGGCGGCCCCTTTGCCAATATCGCGCATGGCTGCAACTCTGTCATCGCAACCAAAACCGCGCTGCGCTTGGGCGAGTATGTCGTGACCGAAGCGGGCTTTGGCGCTGACTTGGGTGCGGAAAAGTTCTTCGACATCAAGTGCCGCAAGGCTGGCCTGAAGCCCGCCGCTGCGGTGATCGTGGCCACCGTGCGCGCGATGAAGATGAACGGCGGCGTGGCGAAAGCTGATCTGGGCACCGAAAACGTGGCCGCTGTGCAAGCAGGCTGCCCGAACCTTGGCCGCCACATTGCCAACGTCAAAGGCTTTGGTGTTCCGGTGGTGGTGGCGATCAACCACTTCTTCTCGGACACCGATGCCGAAGTGGAAGCCGTCAAAGCCTATGTCGCCGAACAGGGCGCGACTGCGTTTTTGTGCAAGCATTGGGCGCAAGGCTCTGCCGGCATTGAAGATCTGGCGCATCATGTCGTGAAACTGGCCGAAAGCGGTGTGGCGAATTTTGCCCCCCTTTACCCCGATGACATGCCGCTGTTTGCCAAGATCGAAGCCATTGCCAAGGGCATCTACCGCGCCGATGGCGTGGATGCTGACAAGTCGATCAAAGACCAGCTGAAAACCTGGGAAGCTGCGGGCTACGGCCATCTGCCCGTCTGCATGGCCAAAACCCAGTACAGCTTCACCACCGATCCCAACACACGCGGCGCGCCGACGGGCTTTACCATCCCCGTGCGCGAAGTGCGCCTGTCGGCCGGTGCGGGCTTTATCGTCGCCATCTGCGGCGAGATCATGACCATGCCCGGCCTGCCCAAAGTGCCCTCGGCCGAGGTGATCCGCCTGAACGATCAGGGCTTTGTCGAAGGCCTGTTCTAAATTCTAAGCCGAATGCCGCCGCCCTGTCATCAGGGCGGCGGTTTGTCTTTTTAAACACGCTGGAGAAGCGACATGACAGCCAAAGTGATCGACGGCAAAGCCTTCGCCGCAAATGTGCGCGCCCAAGTGGCTGCAGAGGTGGCCAAGCTGAAAGCAACCCATGGCATCGTCCCCGGTCTGGCCGTGGTGCTGGTGGGCGAAGATCCGGCGTCTAAGGTTTATGTCAAGAACAAGCACGCCTCGACGATCGAAGTGGGGATGAATTCGTTTGAACATCGTCTCGATGCGTCAACCTCCGAGGCGCATCTGCTGGCGCTGATCGCGCAGTTGAATGCCGACCCGAGTGTGCATGGCATCCTGGTGCAACTGCCGCTGCCGGGGCATTTGAATTCTGATCTGGTGATCAATGCGATTGATCCGGCCAAGGATGTGGACGGGTTCCATATCTCGAACGTCGGTCTGCTGGGCACGGGGCAAAAGTCGATGGTGCCCTGCACGCCCTTGGGCTGCCTTATGATGCTGCGCGATCATCACGGCTCGCTGGCGGGAATGAATGCGGTGGTGGTCGGGCGGTCAAACATCGTGGGCAAGCCTATGGCGCAATTGCTGTTGGGTGACAGCTGCACGGTGACGATCGCGCATTCGCGCACCAAAGACTTGGAAGCCGTCTGCCGTGGGGCCGATATTCTGGTCGCCGCTGTTGGCCGGCCTGAGATGATCACCGGCGCTTACGTCAAGCCCGGTGCCACGGTGATTGACGTGGGCATCAACCGGATCGAACGCGACGGTAAGGCCAAGCTCGTCGGCGATGTGCAGTACGAAAGTGCTGCCGCCGTGGCAGGGGCGATCACGCCCGTGCCCGGTGGCGTGGGGCCGATGACCATCGCCTGCCTTTTGGCCAATACGCTCACCGCCTGCTGCCGCGCCAATGGCTTGGCAGAGCCAAAGGGCCTGACGGCTTAAAAGCTTTATTCTAAGGCTGTTCCCACATTAAGGCCCGGCGCTGCAAAGCCGCTGGGCCTTATCGCATGGGCCGTGCCAAACAGGTGGCCCCCGTCAGTACCGCCAAGGCGCGGGGTTGCATTAAGGCGTTCAAAGCGGCGTGGTCGCAATAAAGCCCACCGGTGTAAGCCCCGTAAGCAGGCATAATGACCCGTGCGGAGTCGATTAGAAAACACGGTGCCGTGCGACCCGGCAAGCGGGCCTTGGGGTGGTAATGGCCTGAGATTTCATAGATTTCCGCCGTGGCAATATGGCGAAACGTCACCCCGCCCACCCGCAGCACAGCCAGATGCGTGCCGCCCAAGGCCAAGGGTCCGGCATCGTGATTGCCTTCAATCCATGTCCAATCCCGCCCTGCCATCAAACGGGTCAGCCAAAGACTATCCTCCTCCGCCATCTCGCCTGCGGCGGTCAGATCGTCAAAACTATCGCCCAAACAGATCACCCGCCGCGCGCCTGTGCTGGTCAGGTCTCGGTCCAGCTTCATCAGCGTCGCGCGGGTCTCATAGGGCGGCAGCAACGCCCCGCCGCGCCGCGCCAGCCGGTCTGACTTGCCAAAATGCAGGTCTGAAACGACGAGCAAGCTTTGCTCGGCCCACAAAAGACCACCCGAGGGCAGGGCTTCCAATCGCGTTGGGCCAAGGGGGAAAGAATAGGGCAAAAGACGCCTCCGGCGGGAGTATTTGGGCAAAGAGCAGTTAAAGGGTGAGGGGCGATTGGGAAAGGGCAGTCTTTACCCCAGCCCCGCCTCGCGCAGCAATTGGCGCGCGGCATCCGAGGCCAGTCGCTCGCGCCCCTTGCCTTGGATCGGCACAACGCCGGGTTCCAGCATCAGCGGTGCGGCCAAAGGGGTAATTCTGGGCAGGCGGATCAGGTCGATGCGGGGGCCGACGCGGTCTAGCAGGGCTTCGATGCGGCCAAAGTCGACAAGGCCGCGCATCGCCTCGTCGCGCGTGATCGACAGCAGCAGGTGGTCTGGATCAAAGCGGCGCAGGGTGTCGTATAGGATGTCAGACGAAAAGGTGGCCTGACGCCCCGTGGTGCGGCGGCCTTGGTTGTTGCGTTCGATCAGGCCGGCAATCGTGGCGGTGTTGCGAAAGGTGCGCTTCATCACCGCGTTGCCTGCAAGCCAAGTTTCCAGCCCATCGGCCAGACGGGTTTTGCAAAACAGCGCGGTGTCTTGCAACGGCTGCAACCCCCAGATCAGGGTGGCGTAATCGGTGGCGACAAAGCCCAAAGGGTCTAGGCCCAGCGTCTCCATCTCTTTGGTCACCAAAAGCCCTAGCGTTTGTTGGGCATTGCGCCCCGCAAAGCCGTAGATGCACAGATGCTCGCGCCCGTCATTGGGGAAGGATTCCACCAGCAACCGGTCTGGCTGCGGCAGGCGCGACACCTCGCGCTGGTGGGTCAGCCATTGGGCGGTGTGCAGCGGCAGATCGGGCCAACTGTCTTGCTGCAAGATGCGCAGGATGCGGTCTGACAGTTCTGTCGAGGTGGCGAATTTCGTGCCGTTGAACACGGCGACCTTGGGCGGGCGGCCGGGGTCGCGGGTGACTTCCACCGTCAGATCGCGCAGGCCGGAAAAGCGCACAACTTCCCCGCCCATCAGGAACGTATCGCCAATGGTCAGGGTGGCGGCGAAGCTTTCCTCGATCTCTCCGAGTGGTGCACCCCGACCTTTCAGGGCGACTTTGAGGGTTTCGATATCGATGATCGTGCCTAGGTTCTGGCGGATTACGGCGGCGGCGCGGGGGTCGCGCAGGGTCCATTTCCCATCGCGGATCATCAGGCGTTGCCAGCGGTCATAGGCACGCAGGGCATAGCCGCCGGTCGCGACGAAATCTAGGCAGGCGTCAAACTCGCGCTGGGTCAGGGCGGCGTAGGGACCGGCGGTTGTGACTTCGGCGTACAGGGCGGCAGCGTCAAAGGGGCCAGCGCAGGCGGTGGCCAGAATGTGTTGGCACAGCATATCGCGCGGGCCGGGGCCGCGGGGTTCGCCGTCAAGACTATGGGCTTTAACCGCCTCTAACGCGGCTTGGCATTCGACCACTTCAAAGCGGTTGGCACGCACCAATAACGCCTTGGACGGCGCGTTGTAACGGTGGTTGGCCCGCCCGATGCGTTGGACCAAGCGTTTGATATTCTTGGGCGCCCCAACTTGGATCACCAGATCAACATCGCCCCAATCCAGCCCCAGATCCAGCGACCCCGTACAGACCACTGCACGCAACTGGCCCGCGACCATCGCCGCCTCTACCCGTTCGCGCTGCTCGCGCGAGAGCGAACCGTGGTGGATGCCGATGGGCAGCGAATCTTCATTGGCCAGCCACAGGTTGTGAAAGAAAATCTCGGCCTGCGCGCGGGTGTTGTGAAAGATCAAGGTGATGCGGTGGGCTTTGACCTGCTCTAGGATCGCAGGGATGGCATATTTGCCACCGCCACCTGCCCAAGGCGGGGGCACGGGCGGGACCAGCATTTGAATATCAGGATCAGGGCCGGGGTCGGCCAGAAGTACGTGCGCCTTGGGGCTTAGGAAGCGGGCCAAGGCGGGGGGGTCTTCGACCGTGGCCGACAGGCCGATGCGGCGCAGGCCGGGGGCTATCGTGTCCAGTCGGGCCAGTTGCAACATCAACTGGTCGCCGCGTTTGGATTCGGCCAGCGCGTGGATTTCGTCGATAATCACCCGTTGCAAGCCCGCAAACACCTTGGCGGCATCGGGATAGGTCAACAGCAAAGCCAAAGATTCCGGCGTGGTCAGCAAAATATGCGGCGGATCGGCGCGTTGTCTGCGGCGTTGCGTGTAGCTGGTATCGCCGGTGCGGTCCTCGATCCTGATGGGCAGGGCCGCGCCTTCGACGGGGCGGCGCAGGTTGCGGCGGATGTCGGCGGTCAGCGCCTTAAGCGGCGAGATATACAGCGTGTGCAGCCCCTGATAGCCCCCTGCCAGTTCGCCAAGCGAGGGGAGGAACCCCGCCAGCGTCTTGCCGCCGCCCGTGGGGGCGATCAGCAAAGTGGCGGGGTCTTGTGCGCGTTCCAGCATGGCCAACTGGTGGGGGTGCAGCGACCAGCCTTGGGCGTCAAACCAAGCGGAAAGGGTGGGGGGAAGGTGCATCGGTGCGATATAGCACGAACCGCGCTTAGGGCATCACTTCGAACTTATCGACATCGACCATGCCGTGATCGGTGATCTTCAGATGCGGGATGACGGGCAGGCACAGAAAGGCCAGCTGCAAGAAGGGCTCGTCCAGCACCACGCTCAGCGAGTCCGCCGCAGAGCGCAGTGCGATCAGGGCAGTGCGCACATCTTCAAAGCTTTGCAGGCTCATCAATCCGGCCACGGGCAGGGGCAGTTCGGCCAGAACGCGGCCCCCTTCGACCACGACAAAGCCGCCCTCGATCTCGCCCAAGCGGTTGGCGGCCAGCGCCATGTCGTCGTAATTCGCGCCCACCACGGCGATGTTGTGATGGTCGTGGCAGATGGTTGACCCAATCGCGCCGCGCTGCAGGCCAAAGCCCTGCACAAAGCCCGTGGCCATATTGCCGTTGACCCCGTGGCGTTCGATCACGGCGATTTTTACCAGATCGCGGGCCATGTCAGGGCGTTTGTCGCCGTCGACGGGCGGGATGTCATAGGTCAGATGCTGGGTGATGATCTTGCCCGGGATCACGCCAATCACCGGCGTTTGCACGCGGTTTCCCCCCGTGCGAAACTGCGCACCTGTCACCTTGCGCGCCTTGACCGAGTGGCGCGCCACCGGCGCCACAGTGGCGCGCGCGGCAAAGGCGGCGTCGCTCACCAAACGCCCTGCGGCAAAGACGGCAGAGACTTGGCAGCTTTGAAGACTGTCGATCACCGCAATATCGGCGCGCTTGCCCGGCGCGATCAAGCCGCGATCTTTCAGGCCGAAAGCCTCTGCCGCCGACAGGCTGGCGGCGCGGTAGACAGCCAAGGGTGGTGCCCCTAGGGCAATCGCGGTGCGGATGATGTAATCCAGATGGCCCTGTTCGCCGATATCCAGCGGGTTGCGGTCATCGGTGCAAAAGCACAGGTAAGGTGCTTGACCTTCGGTCAACAGCCCCACCATGGCCGCCAAATCTTTAGACACCGACCCTTCGCGGATCAGCACGCGCATCCCTTTGCGCAGCTTTTCAAGACCCTCGGCATAAGAGGTCGCCTCATGCTCGGTGCGGATACCGGCAGAGATATAGCCGTTCAAATCCTTGCCCAGCAAAAGCGGCGCGTGGCCGTCGATGTGGCGGCCCGCAAAGGCGTCAAGCTTGGCCAAGCAGTCGGGGTCACGGGCCAGAACGCCGGGGTAGTTCATGAACTCGGCCAAGCCGATCACACGGGGGTGGTTCATCAAGGGGGCGATGTCGGCTGCCGACAGGCGCGCACCGGTGGTTTCCATATGGGTCGAGGGCACGCAGGATGACAGGTTGACCCGCAGGTCCATCAGCAAACACGGCGCGGCATCTAAAAAGTAGTGAATGCCCGTTAGCCCGCAGACATTGGCAATCTCGTGCGGGTCGCAGATGGCGGTGGTCACGCCGTGCGGGGTGACGCAGCGGTCAAATTCAAAGGGGGTGACAAGCGAGCTTTCGATATGCAAATGCGTGTCGATAAAGCCGGGGACAAGGATTTTGCCCGTGAAATCCAGCTCTTGCCGCCCTTCGTAGCTGTCAAAGACCCCCACAATCGTATCACCGCAGATGGCCACATCACTGGCCACAAGCGCCCCCGTGATCAGATCCAGCACGCGGGCACCTTTCAGCACCAGATCGGCAGGTTCAAGGCCACGGCCTTGGGCGATGCGGGCGGATAGCGGGGAATGGGGCATGGCAATCTCCTTTTGTGCAGCAAAGCGCAGATGGCCTGCGGCGTCCAGCGCTTTGCGCCCTTGTGGTGGGCGGCCTTGGATGGTCAGGTAGGGCATGAGTGATGCGCTGACCACCCCCCTGTCTCGTCCGCTGCGCGGGATCGTGTTGAAACTGGTGTCGGTGCTGGTGTTTATCGTCATGCAATCCCTGATCAAAGCCGCCCATGTGCCTGCGGGCGAGGCGGTTTTCTTCCGGTCAGCCTTTGCCATTCCCGTCATCGTGGTGTGGCTGACGTGGCAAGGGCAATTGGCCACGGGCTTTCGGGCGGTTCAGCCGATCGGCCATGTCTGGCGCGGGTTGATGGGGACGATTGCGATGGGTTTGGGCTTTGCGGGCCTGTCTTACCTGCCCCTGCCCGAGGTGACAGCGGTGGGCTACGCCTCGCCGTTGATGGTGGTCATACTGGCTGCGATGTTCTTGGGCGAGGAGGTGCGGTTGTTTCGCATGGCCTCGGTCGCGCTGGGGCTGTTGGGGGTGCTGATCGTGCTCAGCCCACGGCTGTCGGTCGGGGCGAATGCGGGCACGCGCGAGGCGTTTGGCGCGATGGTTGTGCTGGGCGGGGCGATGTTTGCAGCCCTTGCCCAAGTCTTTGCGCGCAAGCTTGTCTTGACCGAAACCACCACATCCATCGTCTTTTACTTTTCGCTCACCTCAACCGTGCTGACGCTGGTCACGATTCCCTTCGGGTGGATATGGCCCACGCCCGCGCAGGCCGCTTTGCTGGTGACTTGCGGGATTTTGGGCGGGATCGGGCAGATTTTTCTAACCGCCAGTTACCGCGAGGCAGACGCCTCGCTGGTGGCACCGTTCGACTACGCCTCGATGATCTTTTCATTGGGAATCGGTCTGTTTATCTTTGGCGAGGTGCCAAGCCTGACCATGCTATCGGGGGCTGCGCTGATCATTCTGGCGGGTATTTTGATCATCCTGCGCGAGCGGCACTTGGGCATCGAACGCGCCAAGGCGCGGCGTGCGATGACGCCCTGATCAGCCCCAGCGCACCGTGATGTCAGCCGGGCGCGAGCCTTGGGTGACGCGGCGGATGTTGGGCATATCGTTGCCGTCGATCCAAGCGCGGGCTTGGGCGGGGGTTTTGCCGGAAAAGGCCCAACGCCCCAACAACCTGCGGTCAAGCTCGGATTCCGGCACATCGATCATCACGGTCAGATCGAAGAAGGTGCCAAGGTCTGTCCACGGCGCTTCGTTCAAAAGCAGATAGTTGCCTTCGGTCACCACAATGCGGTGATCTGCCGTCACCAGATCAGCCGATCCGCGCGACAGTTCTAACGAGCGGTCAAAGACGGGGATGGCCACGTCATCCTCGACCCGCAGGCGGGTCAGAAGGTGGCGGTATCCCGCCACGTCAAAGGTTTCCGGCGCGCCTTTGCGGGCACGTTGGCCGCGCGCGATCAGGATAGCGTCGTCGT
>Ga0114958_10000349_pt1 | contig 40165 bp, 43 predicted proteins | sample C_130208_EF_Meta_FD_89577 | JGI IMG/M metagenome (GOLD analysis project Ga0114958, IMG submission 89577) | Freshwater microbial communities from Lake Croche, Canada to study carbon cycling - C_130208_EF_MetaG | ecosystem: Environmental > Aquatic > Freshwater > Lake | place: Lake Croche, Canada... | reverse complement strand
GGCGCGGTGTTTCTGGCCGTGACGGGGGCAGAAGCGCTTTATGCCGATCTGGGCCATTTTGGTCGCAAGCCGATTGTTCTGGCTTGGGTCTTTTTGGTCTTTCCTGCGCTGGTGTTGAACTATCTTGGCCAAGGGGCCTCGGTTCTGGCCGACCCGTCGGCGATTGCTGATCCGTTCTTTCGCTTAGTGCCTGAGGCGGCTTTGCCTTTGCTGGTGGTGCTGGCGACCGTGGCCACCGTCATCGCCGCCCAAGCCGTGATCACGGGGGCCTTTTCGATGGTGCTGGCGGCTGTGCAACTGGGTCTGTTGCCACGGATGCGCATCAGCCACACCTCGGCCAATCAAAGCGGGCAGATTTACATCGCGAGCGTCAATGCGATGCTGTTGATCGGTGTGGTTTGGTTGGTGGTGGTGTTCAAATCCTCGGCGGCGCTGGCCTCGGCTTACGGCATTGCGGTGACGGGGACGATGCTGGTGACAACCACGCTGGCGGTGATCTATGCCGCCCATGCGCGGTTGCTGCCGCGCTGGGCGATTGGTGCGCTGGCCGCCCCGATTTTGCTGATCGAGACGGCTTTTATGCTGTCCAACCTGTCAAAACTGTTTGATGGCGGTTATGTGCCGGTGCTGCTGGCTGCTGCCGTCGGGCTGGTCATGGCGTCTTGGTGGCGCGGCACGCAGCTTATTCAGGCCAAGAACGACAAACTGGCGATTGGCTTGGGGTCTTTTGTGCAATCCATGGCGAAAAGCTCGGTCGAGCGGGTCGCGGGCACGGCGTTCTTTCTGACACCGGACCGTGACATCGTGCCTTCGGCCCTGCTGCACAGCCTGAAACATTTTCGGGTGCTGCACGAAAAGGTCGTGCTTTTAACGGTTGAAACACTGCGCGTTCCTATGGCCTCGGCCGAAGAGCGGGTAACGATCACACCGCTGGACGGGCAGTTCACCGCGCTTACGTTGCGCTATGGATTTATGGAGACGCCGAATGTGGTTTTGGGCCTTGCCGCCGCCCGCAAGGCAGGGCTGAAGTTCAACACCATGACCTCGACCTTCTTTCTGGGCCGTCGCAGGCCGGTGGTACGGCCGGGCTTTGGCTTGGGGCAGGTGATGGACAAGATCTTTGCGATCTTCAGCCGTCTCAGCGCCGATCCGACCGATTATTACCACTTGCCCCGCGACAGGGTGGTGGAATTGGGCTACCGCGTCGCGGTGTGATGCCGGACCAGCCCCGCTTCGCGGCCCTAGCCAACAAAAATCCCCGCCAGCGCAGGGCGTGGCGGGGAGGTGGCCTTGCGGGCGGGCCGCAGGCAGGCATGGGAATAGGTTTGGCGCTTTTCTAGTGCTTGCGGCCCTCGTCGGCTTCCATCTCGGCGCGGATTTGTTGGCGCAGGATGTCGATCGGGATCATCTTGCCATCGCGTTTGAAGTGCCAATAGGTCCAGCCGTTGCAACTGGGCGCGCCTTCCAGATGGGCGCCGACTTGGTGGATGGAACCTTTGACATCATTGCCCACCAGCGTGCCATCAGGGCGCACCTTGGCGATGTGGCGGGAGCCTATGGAAAACAGCTCTTCACCCGCACGCAGCATGCCGCGTTCGACCACTTGGCCAAAGGGCACGCGCGGTTCGGCCCGTTTGGACCCCGTGGTTTCCAAGGATGAGGCATCCAGCCGCCGCACACGATCAATCCGCGCTTGGGCGGCGTTGCGGTAGGCCTCTTCGCGCTCTAGCCCGATGTAATCGCGGCCCAGCATCTTGGCCACGGCCCCTGTGGTGCCTGTGCCAAAGAACGGGTCCAAGATCACATCGCCGGGGTTGGTGGTGGCCACGATAATGCGGTGTAACAGGCTTTCAGGCTTTTGCGTCGGATGGGCCTTGTCGCCGTTTTCGTCTTTCAACCGCTCATGCCCCGTGCAGATCGGCAGCACCCAGTCAGAGCGCATCTGCACCCCGTCATTCAGCGCTTTGAGCGCTTCGTAATTGAAGGTGTATTTGCTGGCCTCTTCCCGACCTGCCCAGATCAGGGTTTCATGGGCATTGGTCAGGCGTTTGCCGCGAAAGTTGGGCATGGGGTTTGACTTGCGCCAGACCACATCGTTGAGCAGCCAGAAGCCTTGGTTTTGCAGCTCGGCCCCGACGCGGAAGATGTTGTGATACGACCCGATCACCCAAATCGCCCCGTTCGGCTTTAACAGCCGCCGCGCTGCGGCCAGCCAGTCGCGGGTGAAGCTGTCATAGGACGCAAAGCTGGAAAACTGGTCCCAGTGGTCATCTACCGCATCGACCAAGCTGTTGTCAGGGCGATGCAGATCGCCCTTCAGCTGCAAATTATAGGGCGGGTCGGCGAAGATCAGATCGACCGAGCCTGCCGGAAGGGCGCGCATCAATTCGATGCAATCGCCCGCCAATATCTGGTTGCGCGGAAGCGTGACCGCTTCTGCGGGTTTGGTTTTGGTTGCCATGTCTGCCTCAAATCCAGCGGCGTTGATCGCCCCTTGTTGAGTGCAATTGTGAGTCAAAGGTGATTCGCAGTCAATATCTTTTTGAATCAAGGGGTTATAGAATTGTCTTGATACAAGATGTTGTGGACAGGTTTGAACGAACGCCTATGCCATGGGGTTACCCCTAAATTTTGAAGCGCTTTCAGGTGCGCTGGCGCGGGGTATCCGGCGTTCTTTTCCCAGCCGTAACCGGGAAACTCGCGGGCTAAATCCGTCATGATCGCATCGCGCGCCACCTTGGCCACGATCGAAGCCGCCGCAATCGACAAGCTACGCGCATCGCCTTTCACGATCGCCTCGGCCCGCCCGCGCAGGCCTGCAGGGATTTTGTTGCCGTCGATCAGGCAATGGTCGGGCGGCTGGGACAGGCCCGCCACAGCGCGTTCCATCGCCAAAAGGCTGGCCTGCAAGATGTTCAAACGGTCGATCTCTTCCACGCTGGCATGGGCAATCGACACTTCGGCCATGGCCGCCAACTCTGCCGCCAAAGCCGCGCGCCGCGCGGGGGTCAGCGCCTTGCTGTCGCGCAGACCTTGCGGGATGCGCGCAGGGTCCAGCACCACGGCGGCGGCGGTGACCGGGCCTGCAAGGGGGCCGCGGCCCACCTCGTCAATCCCCGCCACGCGGATCAGGCCACGGGCGACGCTTGCGGTTTCAAAGGTGAAGTCGGGCAGGATCATCGGCCCATCAAACCGCAGTTTTGGGCTTTGCGAAAGCCCCAAGGCCGCATTGATATTGTATAGCAAAGCCTTTCCCCCCAAACTGCCCCCAAAGCAGCGGAGAATACCCATGCGCCCCAAACCCCGATCCGGCCTTATCTTGGCTGGCCTAGCCCTAGCCCTGCTGGCCCTGCCAGCACAGGCGGAATGCTACGTCGATTACAAGGCCAAGCAGGACAACCCTTTGCAGCTGGCCTATGGTGTGTCGCAAGTCAGCGATGATATCTGCGGCGACAGGGCGGCAGAGGCCGCCGAACTGGCCCCTCGGCTGGAAGCCGACGGATGGACATTGCTGAAAGTTCTGTCAAGTTTTGGCCCCGAAGGTTTGGATGAAAGGAAAGCAAGTGCCGGAGAGTTCTTCCTCCGTTACTGACAGCCTGCGCGCGGGCAACCGTGTGGTGGCCTTTGGCATCGCGGCGGTGGGGGTTATTCTGCTGGCCGCAGCGGTGTTTTTGTTTGCCAACCTGCCCGACGCGGGGGCCTTTAACCGCTCGGTCGAGCAGTTGTTTGTCGATAACAACGACCTCACCTCGGGCGCGGAAATCAAACTGCTTGAGATTTTGGCGCAATCGGGCACGTCTTTTGCCCAAGTGCTGCAAACTTACCGCTTTGTGATCTTTGTCCTTTTGGCCTTTTCAACCGCGCTGTTGATCGCCACCGTGGTGTTTTTGGCCACGATCATCACGCTGAACCGCCGCATCTCTGCCATCCAGAAATCGGGCATTCAGGTCGCCAAAATGGTCATCAGCCGCGAGGCGCGGGCCGTTTATATCAACGATCTGGAGTTCCAGCTGACCGAAGCCGCCCTTGAAACCATCGCCGTTCTGGCCGAAGCGCGCCTTGACGACGAGGTGCTGACCGGTGCCCAGATCGAGGCCGTCATCTCTGGCCGAAACGAGGCTGACTGCGACGAGGCCGCCGGTGCCACCCGCATCAAACGCCTGCGCGACACTTTGGGCAACCAGTTGGTCAGCGAACTTTTGGTCAAGACCGTGGCGCGGCGCGGCTATATGCTGGCGGTCGGCAAAGACGTCATCAAGATGCTATAGGAGCCCCCATGTCCCCTGAATTGATCGCCCATCACATGGGTCTGGATATCCCCGATTTTGACAAGATCGGCTATTACGGGGCAGATTACGGCACGATGAAACCCTATCACAAAATCGGCAACCTGCTGTTTTTATCCGGCCATGTCGCCCAGATCGGCACCCAGATCACCCATAAGGGGCGGCTGGGGCAGACCCTGACCACCGAGCAGGGCTATGCTGCCGCCCGCCAGACCGGCTTGAACGTGCTTGGCGGGATCAAGCAGGCGGTGGGTTCGTTAGAGCGGGTCAAAAGCATCGTGCGCACGCTGAACTTTGTCGTCTGCACGCCAGACTACGAGGATGTGCACAAAGTCTCCTCTGGCCTGTCGGACCTGTTTGTCGAAGTCTTTGGCCGCGAAGTGGGCCTTGGGGGGCGTGCTACGATTGGCGTGATGGCGCTGGCGGGGGGCGTGTGTTTTGAAACATGGGCCACGATCGAACTGCGCGATTAGGCTTTATCGCGCACTTTCACCGAGGACCCTTGGCTAAACACTTCAAACCGCCCGATTTTGCGAAGCAGGTCCGACAGGCGTGATGACCCATAAGTGCGCGGGTCAAAATCGGGGTGAAGCTGGGTGATGGCTTGGCCCAGATGACCCAGCGAGTAATCGTCTTGATCGGGGTCGATCTTCTTCATCGCATCCAGAATGAAGGGAATGGCCTTGATCGGCGGTTCTTTCACGGGCTGCACTTCAGGGGTGCGGCCTGACTTGGGCTGGACGGGGCTGTCAGAACCGCTCACGATGTTTTCGATCAGCACAAACCGGTTGCAGACCTTGCGCAGGCTTTCGGGGGTCTTGGCCTCGCCAATGCCGATCACCTGCAAGCCGTCTTCGCGGATGCGGCTGGCAAGGCGGGTGAAGTCGCTGTCGGATGAGACCAGCACAAAACCGTCCACCTTGCCGGCATGCAGAATATCCATCGCGTCAATCACAAGGCCGATGTCGGATGCGTTCTTGCCCTTGGTATTGGCCGATTGCTGATGCATCACCAACCCCAGATCACGGGCCTGTTCCTTCCACTGGGTCAAGGCCGAACTTGACCAATCCCCATAAACCCGCCGCACCGAGGGTTCCCCGAACGAGGCGATTTCGTCCAGAATAGCCGAAGCATTGCGCGCCGTGACATTGTCGGCATCAATCAGCACAGCCAAACGCGGCGCACGGCCCGCAATGGGGGAAAAGTCGCTCATATGGCCCTCCGGTTGGGGCAGTGATGCCGCAAATGGGGGGCGGGGGGAAGGGGGGAGTGCCTTGGAGTGAGGACTACGCCACGCGTACCAGACAGTTTGCGGGGATCGCAACCGTGCAACCCCCGCCTTACCCCCTCAATACACCACCACAGCCCTGATCGACTTGCCCGCGTGCATCAGGTCGAACCCTTCGTTGATCCGTTCCAGCGGCAGCACATGGGTGATCATCGGGTCGATCTCGATCTTGCCGTCCATGTACCAATCCACAATCTTGGGCACATCCGTGCGCCCGCGCGCGCCGCCAAAGGCTGTGCCTTTCCACACGCGGCCTGTCACCAGCTGGAAGGGGCGGGTTTCGATCACGGCCCCTGCGGGGGCAACGCCGATGATGATCGACTGACCCCAGCCGCGATGGGTGCATTCCAGCGCATCGCGCATCACTTTGACATTGCCGGTGCAGTCGAACGAGTAATCCGCCCCGCCGATCTTATCAAACGGCGTCTTGGTCAGGTCGACCACCGCTTGCACCACTGATCCTTCGATCTTTTTGGGGTTGATGAAATGGGTCATCCCGAAGCGGCGGCCCCACTCCTCTTTGTCATCGTTCAGATCGACGCCGATGATCATATCGGCCCCGGCCATCCGCAGGCCCTGAATGACGTTCAAGCCAATCCCGCCCAAGCCAAAGACCACGGCCTTAGCCCCGGCTTCAACATTGGCCGTGTTCAGCACCGCGCCAATGCCCGTGGTCACCCCGCAGCCGATGTAGCAAATCTTGTCGAACGGCGCATCGTCGCGCACTTTGGCCAGCGCGATTTCCGGCACGACCGTGTGGTTGGCAAAGGTCGAACAGCCCATGTAGTGGTAGATCGGCGTGCCATCCAGCATCGAAAAGCGGCTGGTGCCGTCGGGCATCAGCCCTTGGCCTTGGGTTGCGCGGATCGCGGTGCACAGGTTGGTCTTGCGCGAGAGGCACGACGGGCATTCGCGGCATTCAGGCGTATAAAGCGGAATGACATGATCGCCCACTTTGAGCGACTTCACCCCCGGCCCGACGGCAATCACAATGCCCGCGCCTTCGTGGCCGAGGATCGCGGGAAACAACCCTTCGGGATCGGCACCTGACAGGGTGAATTCGTCGGTGTGGCAGATGCCGGTTGCTTTGATCTCGACCAGAACCTCGCCCTCTTTGGGGTCGGCCAAGTTCACTTCCATCACCTGCAAAGGCTGGCCTGCGGCAAGGGCTACGGCGGCACGGGTACGCATTTGGGGGCTCCTGTTTCATCAATTGGCAGCAGGCTGGGGCAGAGCGCGCCAAAAAACAACGACGTTCGCGGCAGGTCTTGCCGCTTTTGGCCCGCCCCCCTGCCTGTTTGGGCTTTACGAGGCCTTATAGGCCGTGTGGCAGGCTTTGCAGGTGCCACCAATGGCCCCAAGACCTGCGGCGATGCTGTCAGCACTGGTGGTGTCCAAAGCTTCGGCCGCCTTGCCCAAGTCGCCGGCTTTGGCCGAAAAGTCGTCCCACGCTGTCCAGATGGAGTTGCTCGCATGGCTTGCAGGATCGCTTGCTTGGTTTTTGAAGACCACCAAAGTGCCTGCCGCATTGGCCACCAGCACCTGCTTGGCGGCTTCGGCGGCGGCGGCGTCAAAGGCGATTTTGGCGCTGGCCATGCCGCCCAGTGTTCTGAGCGCAGCCCCATTCGAGGCCATAAGCTCTTGGCGCGCCTTCACATCCGGGTCAGACGCGCCCTCGGCAAGTGCTATGCCACCGGCAAAGATTAGGGCAAGAAACAGGGTTTGGCTGGAAAGCTTCATCGGGGATCGTCCTTTGGTTCGGGATTTGTTGCACTCTAAGGCCGATTTGTGACGCAAGGGTAGCGTTTTTTCGAATTTCTGCTGCCTCACGCGATCGTTATAAAAGGTGCCTTGGTCTGGGGCGGTTGCCCAATCGCCTTTCTACCGACTTGGCAAAATTGGAACAATATGCGAACATAGGCCCATGTCCAACCGCCGAATCCTGTCTCTTTGGTTTCCCCGTCTGGCGGCAGAGCGTGCGTTGCGCCTGCGCCATGATGTGTTGCCGCTGCCCTTTGCGGTGGTGGCAGATCAGACCGGCGCGCAGGTGATTATCTCGCTCAATGGCGAGGGGCTGGCGGCGGGGCTGCGGCTGGGCCAGCCGTTGCGCGATGCTTCGGCCATGTGTCCGGGCCTTTTGACCCAAGCGGCCGATCCTTTGGCCGAGGCGGCTTTTCTGACGGTGCTGCGCCGCTGGGCGGGCAAGTTCAGCCCTTGGGTCGCCGAAGAACCGCCCGCAGCGCTGGTGATCGACCTGACGGGCTGCGCGCATTTGTTTGGCGGCGAGGTGCCCTTGCTGGCGCAGGTAGAGGAAGATTGCGCCGCGCTGGGCTTAAGCGTGCGCGCAGGCATTGCCGATACGCCCGGGGCGGCTTGGGCCTTGGCGCGCTACGCGGGGCGGGTGGCAGAGCCTTTGCGCAACGGCGATGCGATTGACCAAGAGGCCCGCGCCACCCGGTCGCGTGCGGTCAAGCGGCGCGGTTGGGAACGGGGCGGCGATGCGCCCGCTGCGGGGGCCGCCGCCCAGCCGCAGGGCATGATCGCCCAGCCCGGCCATCTGCGCCATGTGCTGGCCGACCTGCCCCTGCCCGCGCTGCGCCTGTCGGCCGAGGCGGTGGCGGGGTTGAACCGTCTGGGGCTGCGGCGGGTGGGCGATATTCTTGATCTGCCGCGCGCCGCCCTTGCACGCCGCTTTGGCACCGACACGCTGCGCCGCGTGGATCAGGCGCTGGGGCTAGAGCCTGAACCCGTGGCCCCCGCCCGTGCGCCTTTGCACTTTGCCACCCGTCTGACCTTTCCCGACCCGATCGGCTTGACCGCCGATATCACCGCAGGGATTGACCGCATCCTGCCGCCGCTGTGCGACAAGCTGCGCGCCACAGCCCGCGGCCTGCGCCGCCTGCGGCTGGAAGCCTACCGCAGCGACAGCACGGTCGAGCGGATCGAGATCGGCCTTGCCCGCCCCGCCGACCGGGTCGAGGCGATCCGCCCGCTGATCTTGCTCAAGCTTGACAGCATAGACGCAGGCTTTGGCATCGACTGCCTGCGGCTAGAGGCGCTGGACACCGAACCGCTGCACCCCGTCCAGCATCGCGGCCACGGCGAGGCTTCGGCTGCCGCCACAGCCCGGCAAAGCTCCGATCATGCGCTGGCCGATCTGATCAGCAAACTGGGCACCAAGCTTGGCGCGGAAAACGTCACGCGCCTGCATCCGGGCGAAAGCCATATTCCCGAAAAGGCGGCGCAAACCCTGACGGCTGCGTGGTCTGACCCCCACCCCGCCCCGTGGCCCGCCCCCCGCGCGCCCCGCCCGCTGACCCTGTTTCACCCCGAACCTGTCAGTGCCCCGCAAGACCCCACCCCCCCCGCGCAATTTCGCTGGCGCCGCCGCGATCTGGTCACCCGCGTGGCCATAGGCCCCGAACGCATCAGCCCCGAATGGTGGCTGGATGATCCCGACTGGCGATCCGGCCCGCGCGACTATTGGCGGGTCGAGGTCGAGGGTGGCGAGCGTTTGTGGCTGTACTACGCCCACGGCGCGGATATGTCGGGCGGGTGGTTTTGTCAGGGTCTTTTTGCCTAAGCGCTGCGGTTGGTGACGCGTCGATGCCTCCGGCGGGGATATTTGGGCAAGTATGAAAGGGCATGGCCGCGAATGGCTTTCATCTTGGCACAAATACTCCGCGGGGGTGCGGGGGTGCGAAACCCCCGCTGCTTCGGTCAGGCCGGGTGATCCCGCTTCAGAAGCGCATCAGGGCCATAAACTCAGGCCAAGCCCCGGGGTCGGCCACGGTCTTGTCGCGGCAAAAGGCGGTGCAAAAGCCAAACCTGCGGTCGTTGATCTCTAGCACATGGGTCACGGGTTGGCCGCAATAGGGGCAGGCGGCGTTTTCCGACTGCGTGCCGCTGACGGCGCGGGCCGCCAAAGGCTGCGGGCCGGGCCACGGGCGTTGCGGCCAATCGCGGCGGTAAAAGTCTTGGTCGGCCCCATCGACCTGCGCCATAGCCCGCCAGCGGCGAAAGGACGGGTGGGCCAAATGGGCCTGCACATAGTCCATCGCGGGCGCGGAAACGGGCAGGTTGTAGCCCGCAATCCGCGCGGCAACCGGTGCGAAAAAGGCATCGGCGGCTGAATAATCCCCTGCCAGCCACGCCCCGCCCGTCTGCGCCTTGGCCCAAGCCCAGATGGTTTCCAGCCGCGCCAGATCGGCCAGAACCGCCGCGCTTGGCGCGCAATCGGTGTAGCTCACGCGCAGGTTCATCGGGCAATGGCTGCGCAGCGCGCCAAAGCCTGCGTGCATCTCGGCCGCCAGCACGCGCGCCACGGCCCGCGCCTTGGGGTCTTGCGGCCATATCCCCGCCTGCGGGTGGCGCGAGGCGAGTTCTTCGGCGATGGCGATGGTTTCGGGCACCACAACCCCGTCGGGCGTGCGCATCGTCGGGGCCGTCTTGGCCGGAGGATAATCGCGCAGCCTATTGGGCAGTTCGTCGCTGTACAGCCGCGCCAGATGGGTCTTGACCGGAATGCCAAAGGCATCAAACAGCAGCCAGCCGCGCAGCGACCAACTGGAATAGGCGCGGTCGCCGATCACAAGATCATAAGTCATGCCGATATCCTTCCCTTACAAACCAGCGTTAAAATCATCGGGCAAACGCCCCTTCAAGACCATGGGCAAGCCCGCCATCACCCCGACGACCAAGCCCGCCGCCGCCGCGATCTGTTGGTTCAACCGCCCCTGATGGTCGCGAAAGGCGCGCGCGAGGGCATTGTCGGGCACAATGCCCCACCCCACCTCGTTTGACACCACGACGACGGGGGCTTTGCAGGCGGTCAATGCGGCCAGAAGTGCGGCGCATTCTTGGGCCATGTCAGCCTCGGCCAGCAAGACATTGGTCAGCCACAAGGTTGCGCAATCCAGCAAAACCACGTGATCGGCAGGAAGGTCAGCCAAAGTGGCCGCCACATCGCGGGGCACTTCGTGGGTGATCCAGTCTGTCCCACGGTCATCTTGGTGGGCTGCGATGCGGGCGCGCATCTCGTCATCCCACGCTTGGGCTGTGGCGATGTAATGGCGCGGTCGCCCGCTGGCCAGAACCAAGCCTTCGGCCAGACGCGATTTGCCCGACCGTGCACCGCCCACAACCAAGCTGAGGCTCGGCAATTTTATGTCGTTTTGTGATCCAATCATAAAACGGTCGCGTACCATGTTTAACGCTTTCGGGCAAATACAGCGTGCCACACCGCCGCTGATCAATTTGGGACAGGTTCTATGGCGCAAGAACAATTCGCTGACATCCGGCTGACCAGCAAAGCCCGTGCTGCAGCACTTCTTGGGGCCGAGCAAGAGGCCGCCTTGGCCCGCGCTTGGCGCGACAACCGCGACAAGGCGGCGCTGGATACGTTGATCACGGCCTATATGCGCTTGGCCCTGTCGATGGCGGCAAAGTTTCGCCGCTACGGGGCCGCCATGCCGGACCTGACGCAAGAAGCCGCCATGGGCCTGATGAAAGCCGCCGAAAAGTTCGACCCTGACCGGGGCGTGCGCTTTTCGACCTATGCGATGTTCTGGATCAAGGCGCAGTTGCAAGACTATGTGATGCGCAACTGGTCGATGGTGCGCACAGGCTCCACCACCTCGCAAAAGTCGCTGTTTTTCAACATGCGACGGGTCGAAGCCCGCCTGGTGCGCGAAGCCGCCGCTGAAGGCCGTGTGCTGCAAGGCCAAGATCTGCGCGAGGCCGTGGCGCTGGAACTGGGCGTGCCCCTGGGCGATGTGGCCATGATGGACGGCAGGCTTTCTGGGTCTGACGCCTCGCTGAACGCCACGCAGGCGCCTGATGAAGACGGGCGCGAATGGATTGACGTGCTGGAAGACGAATCGACCCAAGCCGCCGACCGCTTTGCCAGCACCCATGACCGCGCCGTGCTGCGCGATCATCTGACCTTCGCCTTGAACACGCTTTCCCCGCGTGAGCGGATGATTGTGCGCGAACGCCAACTGGTCGAAGCGCCGCGCACGCTGGAATCCTTGGGGTTGGAACTGAAGCTCTCCAAAGAGCGCATCCGCCAGCTTGAAGCCGCAGCCTTTGCCAAACTGCGCCGTGCGTTGGAAGCGCAAGGCGCATCGCCGCGCGAGTTTCTGCGCTAGGGTCAAGGTCTGCGCGCCAAGGGTTGAGTTCGCGCGGCGCGGCCCGTAACCTTGCGACATCCAAGGGGGCCTCATGCTAACGGGCAAACGCGTACTTTTGATCATCGGCGGCGGGATATCTGCCTATAAGACCCTGTCGCTGATCCGCCTTTTGCGCGGGCAGGGCTGCGCTGTAACCCCCGTGCTGACCCAAGCCGGTGCGCAGTTTGTAACACCCTTGTCGGTATCCGCCCTTGCAGGCCAAAAGGTGCATAGCGCCCTGTTTGATCTGACCGAAGAGGCCGAGATGGGCCATATCGAACTGTCGCGCAGCGCTGATCTGATTGTCGTGGCTCCGGCCACGGCGGACCTGATGGCGAAAATGGCGGCGGGGCGGGCGGATGATCTGGCGTCAACCCTGCTTTTGGCGACCGATACACCCGTCCTTCTGGCCCCCGCGATGAATGTGCGCATGTGGCAGCACCCCGCCACCCAGCGCAATCTGGATACCCTGCGCGGGGACGGCATCCGCTTTGTTGGCCCTGACGAGGGCGAGATGGCCTGCGGCGAGCATGGCCCCGGCCGCATGGCCGAGCCCGAGGCGATCTTGGCCGCCATTCGCGCGATGCTGGTGCAGGGGCCGCTTGTGGGGCAGCATGTGATTGTCACCTCTGGCCCCACCCACGAAGCCATTGATCCGGTGCGCTACATCGCCAACCGCTCGTCAGGGGCGCAAGGCGCGGCGATTGCGGCGGCTTTGCGCGATCTGGGGGCATCGGTGACCTTTGTGACAGGGCCAGCTGTGGTGCCCCCGCCGGACGGCGTGCGGGTGGTGGCGGTGGAAACCGCGCAAGACATGTTGGCCGCGGTCGAGGCGGCTTTGCCTGCGCAGGCGGCGGTCTTTGCGGCGGCGGTGGCGGATTGGCGGGTGGAAAATGCGTCACCCTCGAAGGTCAAGAAAGACGGCAGCGGCCAAGCGCCCGCGCTGCGGTTTGTCGAAAATCCTGACATTCTGGCGACGATTTCGCGCGGCGATACCCGCCCCGCCTTGGTGGTGGGCTTTGCCGCCGAAACCGATGACGTGCTGGCCCATGCCCGCGCCAAACGCCTGCGCAAGGGCTGTGACTGGATCGTGGCCAACGATGTCTCGCCCCATACCGGCATCATGGGCGGGGCCGAAAACAGCGTCACGCTGATCACCGACAGCGGCGAGGAAACATGGCCCCGCATGGCCAAAGAGGATGTCGCGGCGAAGTTGGCGGCGCGGATCGCTCAGGCGTTGCAGCATGACTGAGGCCCCGCTGATTCAACTGCTCTGGGAAGACTGGGCCGACCAGACCCTGCCCTTGCCCGCCTATGAAACCGCAGGCGCTGCGGGGGCCGATCTGCGCGCCAACCTTCGGCCTGAGGACCGCGCTTTGGGCCTTGTGCTGGAACCCATGGCGCGGATGGTCCTGCCCACGGGCCTGCGGCTGGAAATCCCTGCGGGATATGAGGTGCAAATCCGCCCCCGCTCTGGCCTTGCCGCCAAGTTTGGCCTGACCATCCCCAATGCCCCCGGCACCATCGACAGCGATTATCGCGGGCCTTTGGGGGTGATTTTGGCCAACCTTGGGGCAGACCCTTACACCATCCGCCATGGCGAGCGGATCGCGCAAATGGTGGTGGCCCCTGTGGTGCAGGCCCGCTTTGGGGTGGTGCAGGCTTTGGGGGAAACCGCGCGCGGCGATGGCGGCTTTGGCTCGACAGGTCGCCAATGATCGGGATTTTGCTTTTGATGGCGGGGCTTTGGGGCTTGGGCGCAGTGTTTGGCACCGCGCGCCGCTCGCGTGTGCTGGCGATGGCGGTGCTGTGGGGTGCGGCGGGGTTGGGCTTGGCCGCACTGCCCGCAGGCCACCCGCTGCGCCGGATTTTGGGCGAGGATCTGCGGGTTTGGGGGGCTTTGACGCTGCTGGCCCTTTTGGGCTTGGGCTACGGGGTGCTTGTGTCGCGCCTGAAACTGCGGGCAGAGGCGACAAAGCCCAAACCCGCCCCCACGCCCAGCTTTTCGCCCGAAGAGCTGAACCGCTACGCCCGCCACATCATGTTGCGCGAAATCGGTGGGCCGGGGCAAAAGGCGCTGAAAAATGCGCGGGTTTTGGTGATCGGGGCGGGGGGGCTTGGCTCTCCGGCGCTGTTGTACTTGGCTGCAGCGGGGGTGGGCTGCATCGGGGTCATGGACGGTGATGTGGTGGATGCCAGCAATTTGCAGCGCCAGATTATCCATAAAGACAAAGGCATTGGCCTTGCCAAGGTGCAATCGGCCCGCGAAGCGATCTTGGCTCTGAACCCCTATGTCACCGTGCGCCCCTATCAGCGCCGGTTTGACGATCAAACAGCCGCAGTCCTGCAAGACTATGATCTGGTGCTGGACGGGTCAGACAATTTCGACACGCGCTATCTGGTCAACAAAATGGCCGCAAAAGCGGGTGTTCCGCTGATCTCGGCTGCTATTACGCAGTGGGAGGGTCAAATCTCGCTCTACGATCCCGCCCACGGGTCGCCCTGCTACGAATGCATCTTCCCCGACCGCCCCGCACCGGGCCTTGTGCCCACCTGTGCCGAGGCGGGCGTGGCTGCTCCTCTGCCGGGGGTCATCGGGGCCATGATGGCGATGGAGGCTGTCAAACATATCACCCGCGCGGGCCTGACCCTGCGCGGGCGCTTGCTGATCCATGACGCGCTTTATGCCGAAACGCGGGTGATCGAAATCACCCGCCGCCCCGACTGCGCGGTGTGTGGGATGCACCACTAGGGCGCGTCTAGCCGATCTTGTAGCTAGACGCCGTCACCCCGCCAAAGACGTTGGTGTCGTGATAGACCCGCACAGCCACCTCATCCTCTGCCGCGCCCAAAGCAGCAAACAGCGGCACAAGGTGGTCTTCCTGCGCGTGGCAGGTGCGGGCATAGGGCGCGCTTTCCCAGTTCATCAGGGCTTGGGTACGCGCCTTGCCCGTCTTGGCCATAGCATCGTCCAACCACGCATCAAAGGCAGCAGAGGGCACCTTGGCCCCCGGCCCGAACAGGCGCAGGTTGTGGTAGCTGAGGCCCGACCCCACGATCAACACCCCCTCATCGCGCAAGGGTGCCAAGGCGCGGCCAAGGGCGAAATGGGCCGCAGGATCGTAGCCGTGCTGCAACGAGACTTGATAGATCGGCACATCCGCCTTGGGATACATCACATAGGCGGGTGCAAAGGTGCCATGGTCAAAGCCGCGCTTGGCATCAAGGCTGACGGGCAGGCCCGCCGCGGCGATCAGATCGGCGGTGCGCTGGGCAATCTGCGGCGCACCGGGGGCGGGGTAGAGGATCTTATAGGTTTCGGGCGGAAAGCCGCCGTAATCATATAGCATCCCCGGCGCGGGCGATGTCATGACAGCGAAACTGTCCGCCTCCCAATGGCCAGAGATCATGCAGATGGCCTTGGGCACCGTGCCAATCTCGGCCGGCATCCGCGCCAGCGACACCTCAAGGCTGGCCAGCATCTGGCGCATATTGGGAATCCAAGGCCAAGGCCCGCCGCCGTGCGAGACGAAATAGGTGGGAAGTCTGGCCATTGGGGTCTCCTTTCAAGCTATGGCATAGATGGCCCTGCCGATCCCCGCGCACAAGGTGCAGCCTTGCAACCTGTCTGTGCAGCGTTGCAGAGGGCTTGCCCCCGCAGGCCACAAACGGCCATAGTCGGTCATCGCTTCGTGACAGGGAGATCACAGAATGAAACTTGCATCCCTTTTGGCCGGCCTTGCGCTGACCACCTTTGCCGCCGGTGCTATGGCCGACGCCCTGCCCGACATGGCTGGCAAAGAGATTACCATCGTCACCGAAAACGCCTATCCGCCCTTGCAGTTCTTAGACAAAGACGGCGTGGCCATTGGCTGGGAATATGACGCTATCGCCGAAATGGCCAAGCGGCTGAATATGAAGGTGAAATACGAGACGATTTCGTGGGACGCCATGATCCCCGCCGTCTCGGAAGGCCAGTTTGACATGGGCATGACGGGGATCACGATCACCGACGAGCGCAAGGCCAAGGTTGATTTCTCGGACGCTTATATGCGCTCGCAAAGTGTCATGATGGTGCGCGGTGATGAAAGCCGCTTTAGCGATGCCAAGTCTTTCGCCGCCGACGACAAGCTGCTGATCGGCGCGCAGGCGGGCACGACGCCGTTCTACACCGCCGTGTATGAGGTGCTGGACGGCAACGAATCCAACCCGCGGATCAAACTGTTTGAAACCTTTGGCACCAGTGTCGAGGCCTTGAAGGCGGGCGATGTCGATACGGTTTTGACCGATATGACGGCGGGGCAGGGCTATGTTGCGGCATCCGAAGGCAAGCTGAAACTGGTGGGCGCGCCTTTGGGGACGGAAGATTTCGGCTTTATCTTCCCCAAAGGGTCGGATTTGGCTGCGCCGATGAATGCCGCCATTGCGGCCTTGAAGGCGGATGGCACGTTCGATGCGCTGAACAAGAAGTGGTTTCTTGACTACAAGATGAACTGACTTGGCGCAGACGAAAGACGCAGACTTTCCTTGGTGGCTGGTGATCCTTGGCGTCACCGGCCTGTGGATGGGGTACGAGGTCTGGGCCTCGGCCATCTATGCCCAAGTGATTGCAACCTTGGTCAAGGGCATTCAGGTCACCGTGGCGGTTACGCTGGTGGCCTATGTGTCGGCCAGTGCCTTGGGGCTGGCTTTGGCCGTGGCGGGGCTGTCGCGCCATGTCGTGCTGCGGCAAGCGGCGCGGATCTGGATCGAGGTGATCCGCGGCGTGCCGATGATGGTGTTGCTGCTGTATGTGGCCTTTGTCGTTGCCCCCGCCATGGTTTACGCTTGGAACTGGGCCGCAGGCTGGCTGGGGGCCGCCCCTATCAGCGCGCGCGACTTTCCCCTGATCGCGCGGGCGGTCTTGGCGCTGACCTTGGCCTATTCGGCCTTTCTGGCCGAGATTTTCCGCGCGGGCCTGCAAGCTGTCGACAAGGGCCAGATCGAAGCCGCCATGTCTTTGGGCCTGACAGGCTGGCAAAGGTTTCGCCACATCGTCTTTCCGCAGGCCTTTCGCATGATTTTGCCGCCCTTGGGCAATGATTTTGTGGCGATGGTGAAAGATTCCTCGCTGGTGTCGATCTTGGGCGTGGCGGATATCACGCAGCTGGGCAAGGTGCAGGCGGCGGGGAATTTTCGCTACTTTGAAACCTATAACATGGTCGCGCTGCTTTACCTTGTCATGACGATCGGCCTAAGCCTTGGCTTGCGCGCGATCGAGGCGCGGTTGAAACGGCACGCCAAATAGGGGGCCAGCCCCCTAACCCCCGGGATATTTAGGCACATATGAAAGGCATAAAGATGAGCAATCCTGTGTTGGGCGCGTGGAAGACGGCCTTTGGTTTGCCGCCCTTCGGGCAGATCGTCGATGCCGATTTCGCCCCGGCCTTTGAGGTGGCCTTGGCCGAGGCGCGCGCGCGGGTGGCCGAGATAGCAAACGATCCGGCAGAGCCGAGTTTTGCCAATGTGATCGAGGCGCTGGAATTGAGCGAAGAGACGCTCTCGCGCGTCAGCGGGGTGTTTTACAACCTGACCGGTGCCGACAGCACGCCTGCGCGGGAGGATTTGCAAAGTGCGATGGCCCCGAAGCTGTCGGCCTATGCCTCCGAGATCACCAACAACCGCGCCTTGTTTGGCCGGATCGAGGCTTTGTGGCAGGCGCGGGATACCTTGGGGCTTAACCCCGAGCAGGCGCGGGTGTTGGAGCTGTATCGGCGGATGTTCGTGCGTTCTGGGGCTTTGCTGGAAGGTGCTGCCTCGGAACGCCTGACCGAGGTGAAATCACGCCTTGCGGTGTTGGGCACGCAGTTCAGCCAGAACCTTTTGGCCGACGAACGCGCGTGGGTCATGCCCTTGGCCGAGGCCGATTTGGCGGGTCTGCCTGCGTTTGTCATCGCCGCAGCGCGGGCGGCGGGCGCGGAAAAGGGGGCGGGCGGGCCGGTGGTGACGCTGTCACGCTCGATCATCGTGCCGTTTTTGCAATTCTCGCCGCGCGGCGATCTGCGGCAAAAGGCTTATGAGGCGTGGGTGCAGCGCGGGGCCAATGGCGGCGCGACAGACAACCGCGCCATTGCTGCCGAAACTTTGCGCCTGCGCGAAGAGCGGGCCAAACTGCTGGGCTACGCCAGTTTTGCCGATTACAAGCTAGAACCGGAAATGGCCAAAACCCCAGCCCGCGTGCGCGATTTGTTGATGCGCGTGTGGGAACCCGCCAAGCGCAAGGCGCTGGCCGACAGTGCTGTGCTGGAAGCCATGCTGCAGGCTGACGGCATCGCTGGCCCGCTGGAGGCTTGGGATTGGCGCTATTACTCCGAAAAGCGCCGCTTGGCCGAGCATGATTTGGACGAGGCGGTCTTGAAGCCCTATCTAGGGCTAGAAGCGATGCTGGCCGCGATGTTTGACTGTGCGACGCGCCTGTTCGGGCTGGAATTTGCCCCCCTTGACGTGCCGCTCTACCACCCCGACTGCCGCGCCTGGGAGGTGACACGGCAGGGCCGCCACATCGCCGTCTTTATCGGCGATTACTATGCGCGGGGATCAAAACGCTCGGGTGCGTGGTGTTCGGATATCCGCCCGCAGCGCCGCTTGGGGGGCGATCAGCGGCCTGTCGTGGTGAATGTGTGCAACTTTGCCAAGGGCGATCCCTGCCTGTTGTCGTATGACGATGCGCGCACCTTGTTTCACGAATTCGGCCATGCCTTGCATCAGATGTTGTCGGATGTGACCTATGGCTTCATCTCGGGCACCAATGTGGCGCGCGATTTTGTCGAACTGCCCAGCCAGCTTTACGAACATTGGCTGGAGGTGCCCGAGGTCTTGGAAAAGCACGCCCGCCATTATCAGACGGGCGCTGCGATGCCCGCCGATCTGCTGCAACGGTTGCTGGCGGCGGGCACCTATGATCAGGGCTTTGCCACGGTGGAATTTGTCTCGTCGGCCTTGGTCGATCTGGCGTTCCACGACGGGGCGGCCCCTGCTGATCCGATGCAAAAGCAGGCCGAAGTCTTGGAAAGCCTTGGCATGCCCCGCGCGATCAGAATGCGCCACGCCACGCCGCACTTCGCCCATTCTATGTCGGGTGATGGCTATAGCTCTGGCTATTACAGCTATATGTGGTCAGAGGTGATGGACGCCGACGCCTTTGCCGCCTTTGAGGAAACCGGCGATCCGTTTGACCCCGCCACCGCCGCGCGGCTGGAAAAGTTCATTCTGTCAGCGGGCGGGTCGGAAGAGGCCGAGGTGCTGTATACCCGGTTTCGCGGCAAGATGCCGGGGGTTGACCCCTTGCTGAAAGGGCGCGGGTTGTTGGATGTCGCCTAGGGCAGTGCCGGCACGCATCTTTCGGGGGGTGGTATGAAGATCACAGGGTTGGCCGCTTTGGTCACGGGCGGCGGGTCGGGCTTGGGGCTGGCAACAGCGCGCGCCTTGGTGCACGCAGGGGCCAAGGTGGCCGTGCTTGACCGCGACGTGGCGGGCTTTGACGGCTTGGGCTTTGCCTGCGATGTCACGGATGAGGCTGCGGTTTTGGCTTCGATTGCGGGGGCCGAAGACGCCCATGGGGTGGCGCGCATTGTCGTCAACTGCGCGGGGGTGCCCGGTGGAATGCGTTTGGTCGGACGCGATGGGCCGGTGGACATGGCCCGCTTTGCCCAAGTGATCAACGTCAACCTTTTGGGCACCGTCTCGGTGATGACCAAAGCCGCCGCCCGCATGATGGCGGCTGAGGTCTTGGACGAGGACGGCGCGCGGGGGATTGTGATCAACACCGCCTCGATCACCGCGTATGAGGGGCAGGTGGGGCAGGGGGCCTATGTCGCCGCAAAAGGCGCCATTGTGGCGCTGACTTTGCAGGCAGCGCGAGAGTTTGCCTCAAAAGGCGTGCGGGTTATGGCGATCGCCCCCGGCCTGTTTGCCACCCCCATGGCCAGCGAGGTGCCCCCCGAGGTGGTCGATGCCATCACCAGCGACGCGATCTTTCCGCGCCGTTTCGGGCGGCCAGAAGATTTCGCGCAAATGGTCTTGTCGATCATCGCCAATCCGATGCTGAACGGCGAGGTGATCCGCTTGGATGCGGGTGTGCGGTTGCGCGCGCGTTAGGGCCTTGTTGACGTTGGCAACACTCCCTACGGCTTTCAGGCCGCCTGACATCCCCCGATCAGCCTGTTTACCTTCTATGGACCTATGGCATGGCCCTGCTAAGGTGGGCGCAAATCTTGGGAGGGATGGGATGGATTATCCGCTGGTCATCGGGGAACTGCTCAAAACCGGCCTTCGGGCCAATCCGGCCCAGCGGATCAGCGATGCGGGCGGGGCAGAGCTGACCTATGCCGAGCTTGGCGCAAGGGTGCATCGGCTGGGGTCTGCTTTGGCGGGCTTGGGGCTGGGCGAGGGTTCTGTGGTGGCCGTGATGGATTACGACAGCCACCGCTATCTGGAATGCTTCTTTGCCATCCCCATGCTGGGGGCCACGCTGCACACCGTCAACGTGCGCCTCTCGCCGGAACAGGTGTTGTACACCATCACCCATGCCAAAGACGATGCGATCTTGGTGCATGAAGATTTCCTGCCCCTGCTGTTGCCCCTGCTGCCCCGCATCCCGCGGCCTGTGCAGGTGATCTTGCTGTCAAACAAGCCTGTCACCCCTCCACACGGCTTTGCGGGGGCCTACGAGGCGCTTTTGGCGGCAGGCGATCCGGCCTTTGCCTTTCCGACCTTCCCCGAAACCACCCGCGCCACGCTGTTTTACACCACCGGCACCACGGGTGACCCCAAGGGCGTGACATATTCGCACCGCCAGTTGGTGCTGCACACCTTGGGCGTGATCGCCTGCTTTGCGCCCATTCCCGGGCGGGGCGGGATCAAGGCGGATGATGTCTATATGCCGCTGACCCCGTTGTTTCATGTGCATGGCTGGGGATTTCCGCTGATCGCCACCATGCTGGGGATGCGCCAAGTCTACCCCGGGCGGTACGAGCCGCAAAAGCTGCTGCATCTGATTGCCACCCACGGCGTCACCTTCTCGCACTGTGTGCCTGCCGTTTTGGGCATGGTGCTGGGGGCCACGGGGTCAGAGGCGGTTGATCTGGCGGGGTGGAAGGTGATCATCGGCGGATCGGCCCTGCCCGAGGGGCTGGCCCGCGCCGCCCTTGCGCGGGGCATTGATATTCACGCAGGCTACGGCATGTCGGAAACCTGCCCCGTGCTGACCATCGCCGATATGGCCGCCACCCAAGTCCCGCAAGACACCACCGCCATTCGCATCGCCACAGGCAAGCCCATCCCCTTGGTCGAGGTGCGCGTGGTGGACCCCGATATGAACGACGTCCCCCACGACGGTTTGGCGACCGGAGAGGTCGTGGCCCGCGCCCCTTGGCTGACCGACGGCTATCTGCACAACCCCGCAGGCACCGCCGATCTGTGGCGCGGCGGGTGGCTGCACACGGGCGATGTGGGCAATATGACCGCCGATGGCACCCTGCGCCTCACCGACCGGCTGAAAGATGTGATCAAATCGGGGGGCGAGTGGATTTCTTCGCTAGAGTTGGAAAGCCTGATCTCGGCCGTGGCGGGCGTGGCCGAGGTGGCCGTGGTCGGTGTGCCTGATCCGGTGTGGGGCGAGCGGCCTGTGGTGCTGGTGGTGGCACAGCACGATGTGGACGAGGCGGTGCAGGCGGCCGTGCAATCGGCCATCACCGCAGGGCGCTTGTCAAAATGGGCAGCGCCGGACCGTGTGCTGCGGGTTGAGACGATCCCGAAGACCTCGGTGGGCAAGATCGACAAGAAAGCCATCCGCGCCGGGTTGGGCCAAGCGTGACGGCTTTGCAACGACAGGCCTTCGACGGGGATGCGTTACGCAACCTTGACCTCTTTTCGGCGGTTGACCCATGACAGGTCAGGTCAGCTTGACCCGCCAAGGCACGCTATGGCTGGGCTTTTTTGCGCTGATCCTGCTGGCTTGGGCGGCGATCTTTGCGCGGGTGGCGCAGGCTCCGGTCGGGATTTGGGGGGTGGTTTGCACCTCGGCGGCAGGGGCGGGGGGGTTGGAGCTTTGGGGCATGTGGGCGCTGATGGTGGCGGCGATGATGCTGCCGACCTTCGTGCCCGCCTTGCGCACCTTCGTGAACATGGGCGCAGCAGGGGCCACGCACCCGATAGAGGCGGCGGCCTTGGTGGCAGGGTATGCGCTGGTCTGGATCATCGGCGCGGGTTTGGGGGCTGGGGCGCAGTGGGTGCTGGCGCGGGCGGGGATGCTGGCACAAGATGGGTCTAGCCTGTCGGTCTGGCTGACGGTGGCGCTGTTTTTGGGGGCGGGGCTTTACCAGCTTTCGATCTTCAAAGCCGCCTGTCTGGCCAAATGCCGGATGCCCTTGACCTATTTCATGGGGCGCTGGGCCCCCGGGGTGCGGCGCGCATTGGTCATGGGGGTGGAACTGGGGCTGATCTGCTTTGGCTGCTGCTGGGCGCTGATGGCCTTGGCCTTTGTCGGCGGCACGATGAGTTTGGTGTGGATGGGCCTTGCAACCTTGTTCATGGTGCTGGAAAAACTGCCCCAGATTGGCCGCCCCTTAACACGGCCTGCGGGATATGCCTTGATCGGGGCGGGGGCTGTGCTGGCCTTGCGCACCGTGTTGACCTGAAAGGACAAACCAATGTCGACCACTTTGCCAAGCTGGGTCATCAAGGGCGAGTTGATCTTGAACTGCAACTGCACCGTCTTTTGCCCCTGCGTGATCAGCTTGGGCAAGCACCCGCCGACCGAAGGCTATTGTCAGGCTTGGGTCGGTATTCGCATTGATACCGGCCATTACGATGGCCATGATCTGGGCGGGTTGAACCTGGGCCTGTTGATGGACATTCCGGGCAATATGGGCCGTGGCAACTGGAAAGCCGCGGCCTATATCGACGAACGGGCCTCTGAACCCGCCTATGACGGGCTGATCCGCATCTTTTCTGGCAAAGCGCGTGGGTCGACTGGGCTGTTTGCGGTGATGGTGTCGGAATTCTTGGGGGCAGAGCGTTCACCCGTGCAATATGAGACCGAGGGTAAAACCCGCCGCCTGTCGGTGGGCAAGAAAATACAAGGCGAGGTGACGCCGATCACCGGCACCGATCCTGACCGCGAGGTGGTGGTGTCAAACACCGGCTACTGGATGGGCCCCGATGTGACGATCGCCCAAGCGGGCAAGGGCCGCGTGCGCGCTTATGGGCGCGTTTGGGATTTTGACGGGCGCTCTGCCGAGATTTGCCAGATCGACTGGCACGGCCCCAACTGATCGGGCCGCATTAACGAAAGGAAAGACGATGTTTCAAGCGCTTGTGCTAGAGAAAAACGCCGAAGGTCAGGCAGTGGCTGCGATCCAAGACCTGGACGACAGCGCCTTGCCGGCGGGCGATGTGACGGTGGTGGTGGAATATTCCACGCTCAATTACAAAGACGGGCTGTGCCTGTCGCCCAGCGGCAGCGGGCTGGTGCGCGCCTATCCGCATGTGGCGGGGATCGACTTTGCAGGTACTGTCGAAGCCTCAGACGATGCGCGTTACAAGCCCGGCGACAAGGTGGTTTTGACCGGCTGGCGCGTGGGCGAGGTGCATTGGGGCGGTTATGCCACCAAGGCGCGGGTCAAGGCGGATTGGCTGGTGCCCTTGGCCGATGGGCTGACCACACGGCAGGCGATGGCGGTGGGCACGGCGGGGCTGACCTCGATGCTGGCCGTGCTGACGCTGGAAGATCACGGGCTGACGCCTGCGGGCGGTGAAGTGCTGGTGACGGGCGCTGCGGGGGGTGTGGGGTCTGTTGCGGTGGCGCTATTGGCCAAGCTTGGCTATCAGGTCGCGGCGGTGACGGGGCGGCCGGAAACGGCAAGCTATCTGCGCGATTTGGGGGCGGCCCGGATCATCCCGCGCGCCGATCTGGCCGAAACCGTCAAACGCCCGTTAGAGGCCGAGCTTTGGGCCGGTTGCATTGATGCCGTGGGCGGGCCGATGCTGGCGCGGGTGCTGGGGCAGATGAAATACGGCGCGTCTGTGGCCGCGGTGGGGCTTGCGGGTGGGTCAGGCTTGCCTGCGTCGGTTATTCCGTTCTTGCTGCGCGGGGTGAATTTGCTGGGGATCGATTCGGTTCTGCGGCCTTTCGCCGACCGTCAAAGGGCTTGGGCGCGGATCGCCGCCGATCTGCCGATGGACAAGCTAGAGGCGATGGTGGAACCGGCGACGCTGGCCGATTTGCCCGCCCTTGGGGCGGCGATTTTGAAGGGCGAGGTCAAGGGGCGTGTGGTGGTAGACCTGCGGGCCTGACAGGTTCGCCCCACGATTTTTCTGCGAAAAATCAAACAGACGCGATTTTTCTGCGAAAAATCTCTGATGGATTCTTCGCAGAAGAATCGGGGGCGAATTCTTCGCAGAAGAATTGTTGGGTCAATCCTTCCAGTCGCCCTCGAAGTCTTTGGGGATCATCAGGTTATGCGCGCCAAACTTCGCAATGTCGCGCTCGCCGCACAGGGCCATCGTCGTGTCGATTTCCTTGCGGATCACCTCTAGCGCGGCGCTGACCCCCGCCTGACCCATGGCGCCAAGCCCGTAGATATAACTGCGCCCGATCATTGTGGCCTTGGCCCCCATTCCCAACGCCTTGAGCACATCCTGCCCCGAGCGAATGCCGCCATCCATCCAGACCTCTACTTGATCGCCCACGGCGCGGGCAATGGCTGGCAAGCGGCGGATCGACGACAAAGCCCCGTCCAGCTGCCGTCCGCCGTGGTTCGAGACGATCATCGCATCTGCGCCAAAATCGGCAGCACGGCGGGCGTCATCTTCATCCAGCACGCCCTTGAGGATCAATTTTCCGCCCCACATATCGCGGATCCGCGCGATTTTGCCCCAATCCAGCTGCGGGTCAAACTGCTCGGCCGTCCACGACCCCAGAGAGGACAGGTCTTTGACCCCTTTGGCATGGCCCACGATATTGCCAAAACTGTGCCGCTTGGTGCGCGCCATGCCCGCCGCCCAGCGCCATTTGGTGGCGATGTCGATGATATTGGCAAGCGTCGGCTTGGGCGGGGCCGAGAGGCCATTTTTCAAATCCTTGTGCCTTTGGCCCATGATCTGCAAATCCAGCGTCAGAACCAGCGCCGAACAGCCCGCCTTGCGCGCACGGTCCAAAGCCGAGGCCACAAAATCCCAATCTTTCATCACATAAAGCTGGAACCAAAACGGGGCCGAAGTATGCGCGGCCACATCTTCGATGGAGCAGATCGACATCGTTGACAGCGTAAAGGGCACGCCAAACGCCTCGGCGGCGCGCGCAGCCTTGATCTCGCCATCGGCTGATTGCATGCCGGTGAAGCCAACGGGGGCCAAGGCCATGGGCATGGTAACAGGCTGGCCCAGCATGCTACCGGCGATGGTGCGGTTTGACATATCCACCGCCACCTTTTGGCGCAGGCGCAGTTTGCCAAAATCGCTGACATTTTCGCGGAAGGTCTGTTCGGTGTAAGATCCGCTTTCGCAATAGTCAAAAAACATGCGCGGCACGCGGCGTTTGTGCAGGCGCTTTAGGTCTTCGATGGCGGTGATAACGGGCATGGGGCCTCACAGTGCAATCCGGTGCTTCAGCCTAGCGCGGCCGAGGTCTTTCTGCCAGAGCGCTGACGCCGCTTTGTGGGACAAGGGTTTATCCCTTTGGTTTAGCGCTATGCCACATTTTTGACAGATTTTTGGGCGGAATCGGCTTGTGTCCTGCCTTGCGAATGGGTCAAGTCTTGGCGTGCCAGCCGGTGGCGCGCAAAAAGGCTTATCTGCCCATGTCACTTTTGCGAAAAATTTTGGCGGGTCTTTCGGTCTTAGCCCTGGTCTTGGCGGTTTCGGCCTGTGTTCCCAGCACTGCAGGCCGATCTGGCGTGGGCCTATCGGGTGACCGTGACACCTTGGCAAGGTTGAACTTGGCTGCGCGCAACGGGCGGGCGGGGACGCCGGGCTACAGCGGCGGGGCGCAGCCGACGCAGGTGGTCTATTTCAACGACATTGGGTCGAACCCGCAGGTGCAGCCCGGCGTGCAGGCCGTCGGGCAGGGATTTACCGTCAACCTTCAGGCCGTCACGATTGACGTGGCGGCGCAATCGCTGTTGGGCGATGTGTTGGCGGTGCCCTATACGATGGACCCTTCGGCCACGGGCACCGTGACGATGGCGACCGGCGGCCCGGTCGCGCGGGCCGACCTGTTGATGATTTTTGAAAGTGCCCTGCAAGCCAATGGCTTGATCCTGGTCGCCGAGGGGCGCGGGTTTCGGATCAAGGCGCAAGATGGGGGAGGCATGACCGGTGCGATGCGGGCCGAAGGCTACGGTTTCACCGCTTTGCCGCTAAGGCACTTGGGGGCCAACCGGATGCTGGCTTTGCTAGACGGTTTTGCCGCCGCCGAAGGCGCGCTGCGCGCCTCGGAAAATGATGACTTGCTTTTGGTGCGCGGGTCTGCCGCTGATCGTGCCGCGATCCAAAGCATGGTGCAAACGCTGGACGCCGACATTTTGTCCAAGCCCAACGCCGGAATTGCCTTTTTGCAAAACGCTCCGGCCACGCAGGTTGCCGAGGATCTGGCCGCCGTATCCGCCAATGACCCGCAAGCCTCGGGCTGGAGCATTCAGGTTTTGCAAAGGTCTAACGCCTTGCTGGTGCAGGCCCATGACCAAGGCGATCTGCAAAATGCCATGCAATGGATCCGCCAGTTGGACACAACCGGGGGCGCTGCCGGGGCCGATATCACAGTGTATCAGGTGCAATATGCCAAGGCGTCAGACCTGAGCGCGCTGTTGCAGGCGACCTTTGGCGAGGGTGGGGCTTCTGCCGCCGCTTTCGAATCGCCGTCGCCCCCTGCGGGCGGCAATGGCGGGGGTATGGCCGCCCCGCAGGGCGCCGATGCCTCGGTCACAGCCATCGCGGTGTCGGGCGGCGGGGATACGCGCTTTACCCCCGATGACGGCAACAATACGATCATCATTCGGGGATCGACCCCGGTGCGCCAGCAGGCTTTGCAGCTTTTGGCCGCGATTGACCGCCCACCGGTGCAGGTGCTGATTGATGTTCTGTTGGTCGAAGTCACGCTGAACGATGCCACGGCAATGGGCGTGCAGGCCTATCTGCAAAGCAATGATGCGCAGTTTATTGCCACCAATGGCCTGACCACCAGCATCACCCCCTCCGCGCCGGGCTTTAATCTGGTGTTGGGCAACGGGGTGGATGCCAAGTTGATCATCGACAGTCTGGCGCAGGTGACCAAGGTCAAGGTCGTCTCGGCCCCGTCCATCTCGGCGTTCGAGAACGAGGAGGCGCAGATCAAAGTGGTCGAACAGGTGCCGATTGTCACCCAGCAGGTCGTCTCGACCCAAACCCCCGATGCGCCCGTGGTCAATTCGGTGGAATATCACGATGCGGGTGTGATCTTGAAAGTCACCCCGCGGGTCAGCCAGACCAATCTGGTCAACCTGAAGGTCGATCAGGAATTGTCCGCCGTGGTGCGCAGCGCTGCGGCGACCCTGACCCCTACGCTGCGGCAAAGGTCAATCTCGACCCGTGTGGCGGTCTATGACAACCAGACGGTCGCCTTGGGCGGGTTGATTTCCAGCCAAGGCACGAATGACCGCAAGGCGCTGTTCGGCCTGCTGCCCAGCCATACCGGCGAGGATAAGTCGCGCACCGAGTTGATCGTTTTCATCACCCCGCATGTGGTGCGCAACCAGCAAGACGCCGCCACAATCTCTGCCGAACTGCGCGCGCGCATGCCCCAGATGAGCGGTCAATGACAGCGGGCAGCGGGGCCTTACCACAAGATCCCGTGGCCTTGGCGCAGCACCGCGCCCAAACCCACGGCCTGTCTTTGATGACAGACGCCGATTGGCCCGCCACGCTTGACATCCCGCAGGGCCTGTCGCGCGCCTTTTTGCGCCGTGCTTTGATGCTGCCGCTGGGACTGGGGGCCGATGGGCGCTGGCGGATTGCTTTGGCCGATCCGTCCGATACGGCCTCGCTCTCCGCCCTGCGGGTGGCCTTGGGGCAGGATCTGGCGCTGATGGTCGCCTCGCAACCTGCGCTTTTGTCGCGGCTGGAAGGGTTGGGGGCCAACACCCCCCCGCCCCGTGCCGATCTGGCCGAGGAAGACCCGCAAGATTCCGCCCTTGATGCGCCTGTCATCGCGCTGTTGGATAAGATGCTGTCGCAAGCGGTCGAGGCGCGGGCCACCGATTTGCATTTTGAACCGGCCCCTGTCGAGATGGCTGTGCGCCAAAGGGTTGACGGCATGCTGCGGCCGGTGGCTGTGCTGCCAGCCGCCACGGGGCGGGCTGTGGTGGCGCGGCTTAAGATCCTTGCGGGGTTGAACATCGCCGAACGCCGCTTGGCGCAAGATGGCCCGATCCGCGCCGTCATTGCGGGGCGCAGCTTTGATCTGCGGCTGGCGACCCTGCCCATGGTTGACGGCGAGGGTGCGGCCTTGCGCATTCTGGCGGGGCGGCAAAACCTGCCAACTGTGGCGGGTTTGGGCCTGCAACCGGCGGCAGAATCCGCCCTGCGTGCCGCCCTGTCGCAGCCCCATGGGCTGATCTTGATCACTGGTCCCACCGGCAGCGGCAAAACCACGACCTTGGCCGCCGCCACGGCGCAGGTGAACGATCCCAGCCGCAAAATCATCTCGATCGAGGACCCCGTTGAATACCACATCCCGGGCATTTCGCAGGTGCAGGTCAATCCCGCGATCGGTCTGACCTTCTCGGCCGGCCTGCGCGCCTTTATGCGCGCCGACCCCGATGTGCTGTTGGTCGGCGAGGTGCGTGATGCCGAAACGGCAGAGGTGACGGTGCAAGCCTCGCTGACGGGGCATTTGGTGTTGACGACCTTGCACACAAACTCGGCAGCGGGGGCGGTGGTGCGGTTGGCAGAGATGGGGGTGGAACCCTATCTTTTGGCCGCAACCTTGCGGTTAAGCCTTGGGCAAAGGCTGGTGCGTCTGCTCTGCCGCCATTGCCGGCGGGAAGAGCGCACCCCCTTGCCCTTTCCGGCCTTTGTGCAGCACCTGTGCGGCCACGATCCGGCAACCCCCGCCCGCCATTTTGTCGCTATGGGCTGCGATCATTGCGGGCGCACGGGCTATTACGGCCGCCGCGCGATCTTCGAGGTGATGCCCGTGACCGACGCCCTGCGCGCCGCCCTGTTGGCAGGGGCAGGCACGGCGGCGTTGCATCAAGTGGCGCTAGAGGCGGGGATGGTGCCCCTAATGGCCGACGGCCTGCGCCGTGTGCTGGACGGCGAGACGAGCGTGGCCGAGGTGTTGCGGGTGGTGCAGGATGGCTAGCCTGTTCAGCACAGCCCCCACCGCCGACGACATCACACTGTTTACCCAAGAACTGTCGTGGATGATCGGCGCGGGTGTGCCGCTTGGCCGTGCGATTGACCTTTTGGCGGGCGAGGCCGCGCAAAGCCGCTTGCAGCCGGTTTTGCTGGCCATAAGGGCGGAACTGCGCGCAGGCGCCAGCCTTGCCGATGCCATGGCGCGGCAGGGTTCTGTCTTTCCCGAAGCCTACCTGCGCCTTGTCGCCTTGGCCGAGGGGACGGGCACCCTGCCCATGGTGTTGCAGCGCCTGCACGCAGGCCGCGCCCAAGCGCAGGCTTTGCAGCGCAAGCTTGGGTCGGCCTTGGTCTATCCGGCCTTTTTGCTGCTGGTGGCTCTCGCCGCGATGGCGCTGATCGCTTTGGCCGTGGTGCCGCAGATGCGCGCCGTTCTGCCGCCTGTGCCGCGCGCCGATGGGGCCGATGCCGCGATTAGGCGGTTGATTGACCTGTCAGATTGGGTGACGGGGCATGCAACCCTTGTGGGGCTGGCGGTGGCCGCGGTCTTGGCGGCGCTGGCGCTGCTTGTGCGCCAAACCGCGGTGCAGCGGGCCATCACCAACGCCGCCACCTATGTGCCCGTCTTAGGCCCCCTGATCTTGACCGCGCGACTGGCCGAGATGACGCGCTCGCTGGCCATGCTGACCGAAGCCGGCCTGCCCTTGGCCGAGGCGCTGCGCTTAACGCGCCGCAGCACGGTCGCAGGCGATCTGGCCCGTGTGCTGGAAGCGATGGAAAACGCCTTGCGCGCAGGCCAAGATGTCACCCAACCGTTGCGCGCCGCGCGGGGTGTGCCGCCCTTGCTGGCCAGCCTGATCCGCGTGGGCCAAGAAACCGGCAACATGGCCCGCAGCCTGTCCCAAGCCGCCGAGGTCTTTGAAGAAAAAACCCGTATCGCGCTGGACCGCGCCTTGGTGCTGCTGGAACCTGCCATTATCTTAGGCATATCGGTGGGTGTGGGAAGTTTGATCTATACCGTCATCGGTGCCCTGATGTCGGTCAACGATATGTTCGTCTAAAGGAGAGGCCATGACCCCCAATCCCGATAAAGAAGCCGGATTTACGCTGGTGGAACTGCTGGTTGTGCTGGTGATCTTGGCGCTTCTCGCGGCCTTGGTCGGGCCGCGCGTGGTGGGCTATATGAGCACATCGAAGGTTAAGACCGCCCATGTCCAGATTGCCGCCTATCAAACCGCGCTAGAGCTTTATCACCTTGATCTGGGCCGTTATCCGCAAACAGCCGATGGCTTGGCCGCCCTTGCCACCGCGCCTGCAGGCGCTGCGGGCTGGGCGGGGCCCTATATCGACAAAACCGTGGCCAAGGACCCGTGGGGCACACCTTACGATTATGTCGCCAGTGCCGATGCCAGCACCTACAAGCTGCGCAGCTTTGGCGCCGATGGCAAGGATGGCGGCGAGGGCGACAATGCCGATATTTCTCCGTGACGAGATTGGCCGTGACGAGGCGGGGTTTACCTTGGCCGAGATGCTCTTGGTCGTTGCTATCACGGCCTTGGCGGCGGGGCTGGTCGTCGGGCGCGGCTTGCCCGGACAGCACCGCATCGACCACGCCGCCTTGCAATCTTACGTGCGCACCCTGCGCTCCGAAGCCATGCGCACCGACCGCCGTTTGGCCCTTGGCGTGGGGGCCGATGGGCACAGCTTTGAAGCGGGGGCGCTTGGTCTGGCGCTGGGGCCGGACCGTCAGGCCTTTGCCAGCGGCCCAAAGGGGGCCGATGTCATCCTGTTTGACCCCGACGGCTCAAGCCCGGGCGGGCTTTTGCGGGTGGTGGGCAAGGGCTTTACCGACCAAGTCGTCATCGCCCCTGTCACCGGCACCGTGCAGCCCTGAAGCGGGGTTTTCCTTGGTCGAGGTTTTGGCCGCCCTGACCATTGCCAGCCTTGCCGTGGTGGCTGCGCTGACCCTTTTCACCCAATCGGCCCGCGTCAACGACCGCCTGATCAAAGAAACCGCCGCCCGCGATCTGGTGCGGCGGCTGCTGGCGACGGGAGAGGTGGGGCGCGGCCAAGCGGGCGATTTGGGCTGGGTGGCGACCCTGTCGCAGCCTTTGGGCGGATTGGTGCGCCATGAAGTGGCTGTGACGTGGCAGGGCGGCGTGCAAACCAGCGCGGTGCGCCTTGACGCCGAGGCCCAGCCGTGATGCGCGCGCCAAACATTCCAACGCATGATCCCGAGGCAGGCTTTACCCTGATCGAGGCGCTGGTGGCTTTGGCTTTGGGCGTCGCGGTTGTGGTCGTCGTTCTCTCAACCCTTCACATCGCCTCGAACGGGGCGGCGCGGGTGGTGGCTGCGGCAGAGCAGGCCGAGGCTTTTGCCCGCACGGGCGCCATTCTGGCGGGCGATGCGCAGCATGGGCTGTTGGTGCGAACCGCTTCGGGGGCGGTGCTCTTTGATGGCCAAGCGCAAAGCCTGACCTTTCCGGCGATGGCGCGCTTTACCACCGGCACGCCGTCTGCGCTGCGCTTTGCCCTTGTGCCCGCGCAAGACGGCACCGCCCTGACGCGGGCCGAGGCGATTTTGCTGGCCAAGGGGGCAACCGGCCCTTGGTCAGCGCCGCAACCAATCTGGCACGCGGCGGGCCCATGGGAGTTTCGCTACCTTGACGCCGCAGGCACTTGGGCGCGGCAATGGGCCGCCCCTGACCTGCCGCGTGCCTTTGGGCTGGTGTCCCTGGCAGCCCCCCAAGCCGTGGAACTCGTCGCAGCCTTTCCCGACCTGATCGAAGCAGACTGCGCGCTTGGCCCAAACCCTGACTGCCGCTTGGCCGCCGAGGTCTTCCCATGAAGCCGGGCGGCGAAGATGGTGCAGTTTTGCTGATGGTGCTGGTGGCCTTGGCGCTGCTGGCAGCCCTTGCAGGGCTTGTGCTGCGGGTGTCGCAAAGCGATCTGGCGGGGCTTGCGGGCGAACGCGCGGCCTTTGCGCGCGAGGATGTCATCCAATCGGCCTTGGCCACCTTGGGCGCGCGGCTTCCAGCCGATGATCTGCCCCAAGACGGCACCGCGTTTTCGCTGCCCCTGCCCGGTGGCAGCGTTACCTTGCGCCTTTATGCCGCTCAGGGCCTGATCAACCCCAATTTCACCCGCGCCCCCGCGCTGCAGGCGGCATTGGCCGCCTTGGGCGCCACCCCCGCGCAGGCCGAGCATTTGACCCTTGCCCTTGTGCGCCCGCGCGGTGCGGCCAACACTTTGACCTTTCGCTCCCTTTCCCAAGTGGAGGCGGTGTTTCAGCGCGACGCCGACCTGTGGCCGAAAGTCGCCCCCTATCTGACCCTGCTTGGCCAATCGGCCACGATCGACCCCGTGCAAGCCCCCTTGGCTTTGCGCAACATCGCCCCCCCCAAAGGGGCCGAGGGGGTGAACTTTTCCGATACGGGGCAGGCCGGTTCCACAGGGTTTTACGAAATCTGGCTGCATGTCGACGATGCCGTCCTAGATGCCGATGATCCCGACGGGCGGCTTTGGGTGCATGTTTCAGCCCTTGCAGGGCGCGATCACCGCCTGCACATAGTGGCAAGGGACTGGCCCATGACACGAGATGAGGAGGGGTGAATGCTGACTTGGCTTCTAAACGCCTCGGACGTGCTGGCCTTGGCCGCGCAAGACCTGATCCCTGCAAGGCTGCGCGGGCTTGTGTGCTTGACGCCTGACACCCTGTCACAGGCGCGCAAGGGGCAAAGCGTGCAGTTGGTGCTGGCGGCGGACGGCCTGTTGCAGCACCGCATCGACCCGCCCGACCAAAGCCGCCGCACCAACCCCGCTTGGCTATCCTCGCGGATCGAGGCGCTTTCGCCGTGGGAGCCGGACGCTTGCCTGTGGGATACCCGCCCCCTAGGCGCCCAGCTTGACCTTGCCATCCTGCCCCTTGCCCCCGTGGTTGAAGCCGAGCGCCTTCTAACCCTGCAAGGCGCACGTCTGGCCGAAGTGCGCGCAGGCCGCTTCTGGTTTCGCCGTGACGTTGCCCAACTGCGGCGCTGGCGTGACCGGCTGGCCCTGTCGGTCGGGCTGGTCACCGTTTTGGCGTTGGGCATGGCCGGTGTCGGGCTGCAAGCCTTTTGGCAGGCGCAGGATCGCGAAAGCCTGTCGCTGGCGGCGCTGGATCGGTCATCGCAGCGCTTGAAAGAAGGGGCTGGCCCTGCCAAAGCGGCCTTGGCCCTGTTGCAGCGCAAATCGGGCAGCTTGGCCTTGGCGCTGGCGCATCTGGCGCAGGCTTTGCCACAGGATTCCTATCTAACCACCCTGTCGGCGACAGGGGCAGAGATCGACCTATCCGGCCAGACGCTGACACCCGAGGGGATCATTCCCGCCCTCTCCGCCGACCCCGTCTTTGCCACGGTCAACTTTGCCGGCCCTGCGGCGCATGATCCTGCAAGCGGCAGCTATAGCTTTGCCATCCATGCCACCTTGGGGGCACTGCCATGACGCGCGGGCGGGCGCTATCGCTGGTTTTGGCCCCGCCTGTGCTAGCCCTTTTGCTGGCCGTCACGGTTTGGGCTTTGGCCCTGCAGCAATCCAACCGCGCAGACGATGCAGCGCAAAGGCTGCAAGCGGCGCTGGATCACCGACCGGCAGAACCGGTGGTGCAGGCGGCCAAGTTGTTGGTGGCGGGCGGTACGGCAGGCTTGGCGTCTTCGGCGTTGCAAGCGCAGGTGCTGGGCTTGGTGGGCGACATCACCCAAGTGCAACAGATCGACGCGCGCGGGGCCGAGGCCGAGGGGCCCTTGACCCGCCTGCCGGTCAACCTTCGCCTTGTGGGGGATGAACCTTCGGTCATGACGGCGCTGATCGCGTTAGAGCAGGCGGAACCTTTGATTTTTGTCGACGCGCTGCGGCTGTCCGCTTCGGGGGCCAGCCTGACGGTTGAGATGGACCTGTCGGCTTACGCTGGAAAGGTCACCCCATGACGCTGCGGCCCTATCTTTTGGCCCTTTGCGCCCTTGGATTGGCAGGGCTTGTGGCGTGGGACTATTGGCCACACACCCCGCCCGTTTCGCTCGTGCCCGCACCGCAGACGCAACTGGCAGAGGTGCGCGACCTAAACCCGATTTCGCAGCGGCAAATGGGCGCGTTTCAAGCGCTGTTTGACCATCCGCTGTTTGACCCGACCCGAAGCCCTCCGGCTTTGGCGGTCGCTGTGCCAGAGGCTTTGGCTGTTTATCAACCTATTGCGGTTGTTGTGGCAGAGCCGATTTTGCCGCCCAAACCCGTGCTGCGGGGCACTGTTACCAGCCCCGCGCCCGGCGGGGCCTATCTGGGTGATGATCTGGGCGGAACGGTCGTGTTCCTGCGACCGGGCCAAACGGCGCAGGGGCTGACCCTGTCCGAGGTCTTTGACACCCGCGCCGTCTTTCAAGGGCCGGATGGCCCGATCACCTTGCCGCTGCAAGAAACGGCCCCTCTGGCCGAGCCTGCCGAGCCGAATTTGACGCCAACATCATCCGCCACCCTGCCCGCCCCATGACACGGCAGCCCCCAAGGCGCATCTCAAGACAGCAAATCGCGGCTTGGCTGGGGCCCAGACAGCGTTTGGCCATTGTGATCTGCGCCGCTTTGGCCTTTGGCGTGGCCTTTGTGCGGCACGGCGGGGCCCAAGCCGTGGTTTGCGGGATTTTGGGCGGCATCACCGCCGCGATCACCCTGATCGACCGCCGCCATTTTCTGATCCCAGACCTTTTGTCGCTGCCTTTGATCCCCCTGGGCCTGCTTGAGGCCCATCTGTCAGAGGCCCCTTTGATCCCCCGCCTTTTGGCGCTGGCGGGGGTTTGGCTGCTTATGACCCTGTTGCGGCGGGTGTTTTTCGCGCTGCGGGGCAGGTCGGGCTTGGGGTCGGGGGATGTGAAACTGATGGCGGCGGCAGCGGTTTGGCTGGACCCTGGCCTTTTGCCCGACTGTGTTCTGGCGGCGGCAGGAACCGGCCTTTTGGACGCTTGGGCGCGGCACTTGGGCTTTCACGGACGACTCGCTTTTGGGGCGCACCTTGCGCCTTGGCTGACGCTTTTTGCGCTGGCAGCGTGAGGGGCTTGGGCAATTGCCAGCAATTCTCAAAATATCCGTGACGGTTCCGCTTTATGACGCAAAAGCGGCTTTCAAGCATAGTTATAATATAAATCAATAGTTTAGAAAAAACAGATACCGATAATCTGACCAGAACTGGCGTGGTTAAGCCGACCTAGGCTTATAAACTTCCGACCTATTGGGGTGCACAGGGCATTCCCTAAGCGCCAAGATTAGACGCTTTTGGTGGACAATAGCTGACACAGATCAGGACGCCGTGCTAGAATTTCAGCATCGGCATCAGACCGCCGCACCCCAGATTGCCAGCCACACCCACCTGCCGCGGTCAGGCCTTGCACGACAAAGCTTTCGGACAAACACGCCCATATCCACAGGATGGGGGATTTCATGGCCACCTACAAGTTGAACGTGAACGGCAAAAGCTACACGGTGACGGCGTCCAGCGCGGAGATGCCCTTGCTATGGGTGCTGCGCGATAAAATCGGGCTGACTGGCACGAAATACGGCTGCGGGATCGAGGTCTGCGGCGCCTGCACGGTCTTGGTCGATGGCCAGCCGGAAAAATCCTGCGACATGAGCGTGCAAGAAGCCGTGGGCCGCAAGATTGTCACCGTAGAGGGTCTGGCCGCCGATACCAACGGGGTCAAAGCGCAGGCGGCTTGGGTTGCCAAGCAAGTGCCGCAATGCGGCTTTTGCCAGTCTGGCATGTTGGTGGCCGCGACGGGGGCGATGAAGGCCGGACATCACGGCGCAGCGATCATTCCCGAACTGAATAACCTGTGCGTCTGCGGCACCTATGCCCGCATCAAAGATGCCGCCAAAACCCTGTAACCCATCGGAACACAAGGACGAGCGCTATGAAAGACGTCAATGAAACTGCCGATGAAGCCCAAACCGATACCGCAAAAGGACTGTCGCGCCGCTCCGTGCTGACGGGGGCTGCGGCCCTTGTGGTGCCCTTTGTGTTCACCCCTGCCACCAAAGGCGCACTGGCCGCCACGGCGGGGGCGGGCTCTATCGGGGCCTATATAAAGATTGACACGGCCAATAACGTCACCGTGATCTTGGGGGCCTCTGAGATGGGGCAGGGGATTTTGTCGGGTCTGGCGCAGCTTGTCGCCGAAGAGATGAATTTGAACTGGTCGCAGGTGCGCGCCGAACACGCGCCGGCCTCGATCGCTTGGCCCAATCCTTACGGCAACCCGCTGTTCGGGGCGCAGTTGACGGGGGGCAGCACCTCGACGCGGGGATGGTATGGTCCGCTGCGTTTGGCTGCGGCCAAAGCGCGCGATACGTTGATTGCCGCAGCGAACCTGCAAGAGGGCGGGATTTGGACCTTGGGGCAGGGCGGTACTTTGACCAAGGGCGCAAGCTCGATCACCTTTGCGCAGGTGGTGGTAAAAGCGTCAACCTTACCCCTGCCCGAGACGGCCACTTTGGCCACAACCACCCGTTTTATCGGCCAAAAAATCCCGCGTCTGGATGTGCCTGCCAAGACCAACGGCACGGCGGTGTTTGGCATGGATGTCAAAGTGGCGGGCATGAAGTTTGGCTCGACCATCCACGCGCCGGTGCAAGGTGGCACGGTCAAGATCATGCCGGCCTCGGTGTCGGGCACGGTGCTCTATAACCTTGGCACCGCCGTGGGTGTTTTGGCCGATGACACCTGGACCGCGATGCAACTGGCCAAGTCTGTTGCCAGCCAAGTCACATGGAACCTGCCCGCCGATCCTAACACCGCCGATAGCACCGCTTTGGCGGCTGCGGCGCAGGCTTTGCTGATCTCGACGGCAACGCCTTATGTGGCAGAAGCGGTGGGGTCGCCCTCGGTGACGGCAGGCGCTGGGGCAATGGATGCGACCTATTCGCTGCCTTTCTTGGCCCATGCCACGATGGAGACGGTCAACTGCACCGCCAGTGTCACGGCCAATGCCTGCGAAATCTGGGTGCCCACCCAAGGCCAGCAGTTCATTCCGGGCCTTGCGGCTTCGATCACCGGCCTGCCCACTTCGGCCATCACGGTGCACACCACGCTGATGGGCGGCGGTTTGGGGCGCAAGTTTGAAACGGATTATGTGGCCGAGGCGGTCAAGCTGTCCAAACTCGCCAAGGTGCCGGTCAAGCTGATCTGGTCGCGCGAGGAAGATTTCAAGAACGATTATTACCGCCCCTCGGCGCTGATAAGGGTGCAGGCGGCGGTGACTTCGGGGGGCGAGATCACCGATCTGGTCTATCGCAACGTTTCGCCTTCGATCAACATCCAGCGCGGCACGCTGCCGGCCAACAACCCCGAAGACACCGGCGCTGTGGCAGGGGCCGTGGGCCTGCCCTACAAGATCGGGGCCAAGCGGATCGAGTTTCTGCCGCTGGTGCCGTGCGATGTGCGCTTGGGCTATTGGCGCTCTGTCGGGGAAAGCTACAACACCTTTGCGGTTGAAAGTGCTGTGGATGAGCTCGCCCTTTTGGCGGGCAAGGACCCTCTGGCCTTCCGCAAGGGTCTGGTCAGCGGCCCTGATGGCAACCCGCGCGCGCTGGGCGTTCTAACTGCGCTTGAAACCCTGACCAATTGGAGCGTGCCGCCCGCCTCGGGCACCGCACGCGGGATGGCGTTTTTAAGCGGGTTTGGCAGTTACATTGCCATGGCGGCAGAGGTGGGCAAAAACTCTGCCGGTCAGGCCGTGGTCAAAAAGATGTACTGCGCGATTGACTGCGGCATTGTCGTGAACCCTGACGGGGTGGAAACCCAGATACAGGGCGGCATTGCCCATGGCATTTCCGCCACGATGTGGGGCGAGGTGAAGTTTGTCAAAGGCGTGCCGCAGGTGTCGAACTTTAACCGCTACCGGATGCTGAAGATTTCCGAGATGCCCGAGGTTGCGGTCAAGATCGTCACCAGTTCTGCATCGCCGGGCGGGGTGGGGGAAACAGGTGTTCCCTGTGTTGCCCCCGCGATTGCCAATGCTTGGGCCAAGTTGACGGGCACCCGCGTGCGCACCCTGCCGTTCTATCCGGGTGCCACGATGGGCGACGATTGATCTAAAGGGCCTACATCCCGCCTCAAGCCGCGCCCCTGACCAAGGGGCGCGGCTTTTCTTTGTGCCCGTTTCTTGGGCGATGTGATCAATTCAAGCGCAACCGTGCCGTGGCTTGCCCGCAAGACCCGTGCCGCTGCTGCCAAAACCTAGCGGGCATCGCGCCTTGTGGCCCAGAAGGACAAGGACTCAGCATTGGACGACCCTTAGATGTTTGACCTGCCCCAATCTCAAACGCTGCAACGCAGCAAAGGCCGCGCCTTTGCGGCCTTTGGCCTGCGCCAAGGGCGGGCGCGGTTGGTTGATCTCGCACAAGCGGGGTCAGCCAAGCTGATGCTGCCGCGGGTTCAAGGCGATGTGCCAGAGGTGGTGTTTTTGAACACCTCAGGCGGGTTGACGGGGGGCGACCGGCTTCGCTTTGATCTGACCGTCGGCGAAGGCGTGCGCCTGAGCGCCTCGACCCAAACCGCCGAGCGGGCCTATGCCAGCACCCAAGGTGCCGCGCAGATGCACATTCACGCCACGGTGGGGGCAGGGGGGCGGCTGGACTGGTTGCCGCAGGAAACCATTCTGTACCAATCCAGCAACCTGCAACGACGCACCGAAATCGACCTAGCCGATACCGCCGCCTGCATGACCTGCGAAAGCCTTGTGCTGGGACGCGCCGCGATGGGAGAGGTTCTGACCCATGCCCGCCTGCACGATCACCGCATGATCCGCCGCGCAGGCCGCCCTGTGTGGAGCGAAACCTTTCTGCTGGGCGATGCCGTCTTGCACCACCGCGACAGCCCCGCGTTGCTCGCTGGCGCAAACGCCCTTGGCCTTGTCGCACTTGTGGCCCAAGGGGCCGAAGACGCCGCAGCGCCGCTTTTGGCCCAAGCCAGCGTGGCGGACGCGCAAGTTGCCGCATCGGGCTGGGACGGGCGCTGTCTGGTGCGCGTGCTGGCCCCCGATGGCCTGACCTTGCGCAAACAAATGGCCCAAATCATCAAGACCCTGTCCGCGCGGCCCCTGCCCCGCGTGTGGTTGAGTGGAGGAACCCTATGAACTTAACCCCGCGTGAACGCGAAAAGCTGCTGATCAGCCTTGCCGCCATGGTCGCCCGTGGCCGCTTGGCCCGAGGTGTGAAGCTGAACCACCCCGAGGCGATTGCCCTGATCACCGACTTTGTCGTCGAAGGGGCCCGCGATGGCCGCATGGTCGCCGACCTGATGCAGGCGGGGGCCCATGTCATCACCGCCGACCAATGCATGCCAGGCGTGCCCGAGATGATCCATTCCGTTCAAGTCGAAGCCACCTTTCCCGATGGCACCAAGCTTGTCACCGTCCACCACCCCATCCGCTAAGAGGCCAAAGATGAAACGCCTGACCGCTGTTCTGGTTGCCCTGCCCACCCTCGCCATGGCCCATGCGGGCGACCACACAGGCCTTGGCCTGACACATCTTTTGACCGAGCCCGACCATCTGGCGCTGATCGCAGCCCTTGTCGCCGTGGTGGCGCTGGTGATTTACAAACTTCGGTCGCGCCCATGATCCCCGGAGAGGTCTTTCCCGCCCAAGGCGATATCATCCTGAACGCTGACCGTTCGGCCATCCCCCTTTTGGTCGCCAACACCGGCGACCGCCCGGTGCAAGTGGGCAGTCATTACCACTTTGCCGAAACCAACCCCGGCCTGTCCTTTGACCGCGCCGCCGCCCACGGGATGCGCTTGGATATCCCCGCCGGCACCGCCGTGCGCTTTGAACCGGGCCAGACCCGAGAGGTCAACTTGGTGCCCTACGGCGGCTTGCGCAAAGTTTACGGCTTTAACGCCAAAGTGATGGGAGATCTGTAATGGCCACCCGCATTTCCCGCCCCGACTACGCCGCCATGTATGGCCCCACCACGGGCGACCGTGTGCGCTTGGGCGATACCGATATCATCATCGAGGTCGAATACGACCT
>Ga0114958_10000348_pt1 | contig 40247 bp, 19 predicted proteins | sample C_130208_EF_Meta_FD_89577 | JGI IMG/M metagenome (GOLD analysis project Ga0114958, IMG submission 89577) | Freshwater microbial communities from Lake Croche, Canada to study carbon cycling - C_130208_EF_MetaG | ecosystem: Environmental > Aquatic > Freshwater > Lake | place: Lake Croche, Canada... | reverse complement strand
GGTTTAAGGCTTTGAGAGTGGTTGCGGGAGTAGGATTTGAACCTACGACCTTCAGGTTATGAGCCTGACGAGCTACCTGGCTGCTCCATCCCGCGATTTGGAACCATGCGCCTTGCGGCGCGGGACGCAAGGGTTACGACAGGAGCGGGCTGGAGGCAAGGGAAATTTGGTTCATTTGGTGAAAGCGACCGGGCGCGGGTGATCGCGGGGCGGTTCAGAGCCCCTGCCAGCCGAGTTTTTGGCGAAGGGCGAGGTAAAACGATTGGCCTTCAAGGCGCAGCAGGCGGAACGAGCGCGCGGATTTTTTGACTTCAATGCGATCGCCCGGGACGATGCGCACGCTGTCGCGGCCATCCACGGTGAAGAGCATCGGCTCGCTGTCGTGGTCGAGCGACGAGAGTTCGACGAGGCACGAGTCGGAGAGCACCAGCGCGCGCTGGCTGAGGCTGTGGGGGCAAATCGGGGTGATGAGGAACACCCCGGCGCCCGGCGCGATGAGAGGGCCGCCGGCGGAGAGCGAGTAGGCGGTGGACCCGGTGGGCGTGGCGACAATCAGGCCATCGGCCCGGTAATCGTTGAGCAACTCGCCATCGACGCGCGCCCGCAGCGACACCAGGCGGCCGGTCGCGCCGCGCGTGACGGTGATCTCGTTGAGGGCGGTGAAGGACTCCGGCGGCTGGCCGGTGTGATGGACGGTGGTCTCTAACAAGGTGCGGGCGCAGGTGGTGAAGCGCCCGGCGGCGAGTGCTGCGGCGAACGTGCTGAGCTCGTCGTCCTTGCAGCTGGTGAGGAAGCCGAGGGTGCCGACGTTGATGCCGGCCACCGGTTTGGCGAAATCCCCGAAGCGCGACAGGGCATGGAGCATGGTGCCATCGCCGCCGATCACTGCGGCCAGGTCCACCTCGCTGGGAAAGGCCGCAGCCGGGATGCCGCCGCGCTCGCCGGCCAGGGTGGCGGTTTGTTCCTCGAGCACGCAGTGGATGCCTTGCGCGGCCAGCGCCGCCCGCAGCGCGTGCAGGGTGGGGACTGAACCGGGTTTGTGAGGGTTGGCGAGGATTCCGACGTTCACGGTTGCGCACCCTAACCACGATGCCACCCGCTGGCAAGCGGTGGATGGACAGTTGAAAGCGGAAAGCTGAAATTAGCGACCTCGGGTCTCGGGTCCCCTGGCCCCATCAGACCAAATGGCCGAGGATGGGGGCGAGGTTGCGCGCGGTCTGGGGCGGCCACAGGGCGCGCGGGGTGAACACCGCGGTGTCGAGGACGCGGTGGGCCGGGCTGTGAGGGGTGGCGGGGACGCGGGCGACCAGCGCGCGCAGAATCTGTTGGGCCATGGCGCTATTGGCGTTGAGGTTGGCAATGACGGTATCCACCTCAACCGGGGCCTCGTCGATTTTCCAACAATCGTAGTCGGTGACCAAGGCGAGCACAGCCACGGCGATTTCCGCCTCGCGGCACAGGCGGGCCTCCGGGGCGTTGGTCATGCCAATGATATCGGCACCCAGCTGGCGGTGCATCGCGGCCTCCGCGCGGGTTGAAAACGCCGGGCCATTCATGCACAGATAGGTTCCCCCATCGTGCACCTTGGGCGCGAGCGCGCGCGCCGAGTCTAGCAGCAAGTGGCGCAATTCCGGGCAATAGGGGTCGGCAAAACCGACATGGGCGGCAATCCCGTTGCCGAAAAACGTGTGCTTGGCGGCGGTGCCGGTACGGTCGATCAATTGGTCCGGCACCACGATGTCGCGTGGTGCGAGCTGCTCGCGCAGGCTGCCCACCGCCGAAACGGAAATCAGCCATCGCACATTCAACGAGCGCAGCGCCCAGATGTTGGCGCGATGATTGATCTCATGGGGCAGCAGGCGGTGCCCCACCCCATGGCGCGGCAGGAAACAGACGCGCCGCCCGTCCATGCGACCGACCATGACCTGGTCCGAGGGCTCGCCAAAGGGCGTGGGGATCGTCAGCGCCTCGATGCCTTCCAGGCCCTCCATTTCATACAAGCCACTGCCGCCCACCACTCCAATCGCATGCTCGCCCTGGGATTCTGTTACCATGAGGCGATCCATAATCCATCGGAGCACGCCCGGCAAGCACCGCGAGCGGGATTCCGTCCTGGAGTTAGCACATCCAGTTCAACGCGAGCGTGGCACAACCCCGATCCTTCTGGATCCATCCAGGATCGTGATCGAAAAATCCAGATGCTTGAGTTTTAACCTTTGCAGGACTAGCCATAGATAGTACAAGCCAGACTCCAGCGATTGGAGTATCGCTGGGATCAGAACTGCCGGATCGCTGTTACGCTGGAACAGCGATGTGCTGTGTGCCCCCCCAACAAAACGCGTCCTGTCGCTCAATCACTCGCATCCCCATGTCCCTCCTCGATGTAATCAACCAAGTCCGCATTGGCCAAGGCACTGAAGAGGATTGGCTCCTCATCAAGGGCTATGCAGCAGATTTGGATTTGCAGACCGAATGCGTGCTCTGCCCACTGGAGAATGATCAGGATGTCGATTTCGAGGAAAGCATCCCTCAAGAGTATGTCGCGCGCGGCCTGCAGCCTACGATTGACTATGAGATCCTAGAGGCTTGTGTGCACCGGGCGGATCGCCTCAGTGGCGGACCGATGGCTCAAGCCGCCTGCGACGTGATTCGCTATTACATCAGATTTGACACATGGCCGGAAACCCTTGGCGCGACTGATCCACCGCACCCAGTGAAGGACCTTGAATGCCTCGGCCGTTAATTCCACGGTTCGTGGGGTCTCATCCGCCTATCCCGGATCAAGGACACAAACATGCGATGGCTGCGTAGCATTGGCTAACAGAGGAAAGGTCTTCATCCGGAGGGGGCACTTTGAGTCGCCCAATGGTAGGACGCCTCCGAAGAATGAGCCGACCGCTGAAAAATCACCGACGATAACCGGGGAGCATGCTACCCATTTGCCAATCACTTGGGTGCGGGGGGGTAACTTCGGCTACTTCGTGGAACATTGAGTTTAGTGAGCACCCTTGATGAGATCATTCAGGGCCTTGTCGAGGGTGCCGTTAACCATTTCGCTGACAGACTGGTTACGCTTTGCGGCCTCGGCCGCGAGGGCCTTATACTGCCGCATGGACAGGACCATCCCCTTGCCTACTTCGATTTTGCCCGGCACATACTTGATTAAATCCATGGCATCAGGCATGGCATCCCAGCGTTCCCTAACAGCCTTGAGCTGGGCATCCGTAAGCCCGAACGCGCTTAAGACACCCAACGCCATCATTTCATTGCCGAGCGGGCTCATGTGGAGACCATCGACGGTCAGGCGATTGGCGGTGGTGGCACCAGCCGCAGCACCCTGATTCGCCTTGAGCGACTCTTGCATCCGGACATTCAGGTCGGCCAGCAGGCATTTTTTCTCCTTGGCCAGCGCGCGGATCGCGTCGTTGTAGGCAATGAGTTTTTGATTGTTCAATTGATCTTTGGGGAGGGTTGGGTCCTCCCCGAAGACCGTGGCAGTGAGCAGCATCACCTGGATCCCGGCGGCCTGGCATTGCTCGACCATGGCGGTCATGTTGGCCTTGAAGGGCTCCAGCGCGCAGGCATTTTGCAGATACGAGACATCATTGATCCCGCAACTGATGGTGACCCAATCGGGCTTCTTGGCGATCACATCCTTGCCGATCCGGGAGAGCAGGTTCTTCGAGTTGTTCCCGCTGCCGCCGGCCGGAATCGGCGTGACTTTAAGCCCGCAAGTATGGAGTCCGCTGATGACCAGGTTGACATAACCGGCAGGATTGGTGGAACCGCAACTGGTGATCGAATCGCCAAGGAAGGCCACTTTCTGGCCGTCGTCGACGGCGATGCCGGCTGGCGCAGCCATTGAGGAATTGGCCAGGGCAAAAGCGAGCAGGGCCACGGAGATGAGCGGGGTATGTTTCATATGGAGCATTTTGGTTGGTTTGAATTACTGAGGTGTTTTAGCTGAAATGGCATGGGTTGGCTTGGGGTTTTTCGCTGCGGGAGATGGTTGGGCGGCTTCCTGACGTGTCACAATCGGCACATAGCCCACTTCAAGCCCCTTCGGGGGCTGCACGATCAGGGCGGGATCCAGTCCGGCCAGCGTCCCCCGGCTTGGACCGGGCATGTATTCTTGGGTCATGCTCCATGCCCCGTGAATTTTTTCCACCACGGCTTGCAGGCGCATTTTTTCCAGACCGCTCAGGTCGGCGTTTTGCAGCGTTGGCTGATCCACAAAGCGATACCAGTAATAAGTGACCACGCTCCCGTCATTGAGCTGCGCCTTGAAGGGACCCGCCTGGGGTCCGGGCATTTTCCAACAGCTCCCGGGTTCTTCGGGCGCGATGTAGGGCTGCGGCTTCGGGCGCTTGCCGTAGGGGAAAGTCACGGTTTTCAGACCGGTTTCATCGGGAACTTGATCCGGGGCGACCGCCTTCCATGTGTTATGTTCGCTCCGGTAATACTCCGGAAAAGTGCCGCGCCGCAGCCCGCCGGGCGACTGATGCAGGGCGGCTTCATGCCACTGGAACCCCCAGGTGGTCGGATCCAGGTTGGCACCTTCCACAGAACCTTTCAATCCTTTGACGGGTGTCCTGATCTCCTGGTTCTGATCGGACCATTGTTGCAGACCCACGTTGAAACCTTGATTGGCGGCTACCAGGACGCCCTGCTCGTCGAATTTTCCGGACGCCGCCAGCTTCCCGGAAAACCAAGCCACACACGGGTTCCAAAGCGCCTGCTTGGAGTAGCGGGTGACGTTGTGAACCAGGACCGATTGCCCCATTTCATCCACGGGAAATTGCATCACGGGGATGCGGGAATAAACGACGCCCGCCTTGTCCACAGAAAGAAACCGGGGCGTTGAGCCCACCTCCATGGCGACCTGGCCGCCATTGGATGCGGGTCGTGAATCAAGCCCTTGCGCGGACATCTCGGGATTTTCCAACGAGATGCGGCTCCAGAAATAGGGAGTGAAAAAGGCGACAGGCCCCTTGAAGTTTTCGGTGTTGAAGAAGAGCGTCCAGCAGTGGTTGCCGGTGGGGACCGGCTGGCCGGCAGTGGTCGCCTTGGGCTCGGTGAGCGGCAAGGCCATGTAGCCGTAACCAAACAACTCGCCGTTGGTGTTCTTTTTGAGCGTGATCCCATCGGGAGGGAAGAGCAGCCACGGGCTCAGTTGGGCAATGCCCATCTTCTTCGGCGGCAGCGGCTGGGTGGAGCCGGGCCAGCCCGGCGAGTTGGCTGCGCGGTTAAAAGCGCCGGGGACTCCGCCCATGCTGAACTTGGGCGCACGGGTCAAAAACTGCGTGTTCTGCCACCAGCCGAGGCCCCCTTCCATGGAGTTGTAAACATTGGCGGGGTTCGGCTTTGTATAAAACGGGTAGATCCATGTGCCCACCAGTCCGCTTTGATAGCGGGGCATCGGGTTTTCCAAGAGCGGCCAGGCTGCGGAGTAAAGCGTGAAGCCAAACCGGTATTCCTCGGGTTCCGCTGCCAGCCCGACGCCCATGTGCCCCCAACTGCCCGTGCCGAAACCGGTCATTTGGGGTCCCCCTGAAAACGGATTGGGAGGAGTGCTCACAGCCGGAGTGGCCACCGGGGCAGGGATGCCCCGTAAAACTTGCAACATGGCTTTTCCAAAGGCGTGGCCAATGAGCAGATAGGTCTCGCCGTTCTTAAACTCATGGTAGGTCTCGCCCGAGGGCGATTGCTCCTGGGTCCGCACGAAGTCGTGGGTCTCCACAAACCTCACCCTCCCGGCAAACTCGGGTTTGACTGCTGCGTTGTGTTGCGCGCGGCGGATCCCCACGGCGTTGGATTCTTTGCACTCGGCACCCCAGGGGCCGGTGAATTCACCGATCACCACCGGCAACTGGGGCGCCCGCAAATCCCGGCGGACGTCCCGGATCAGATTGACGAGATGACTTTCATACTCGGAAACCGCCGTCGGCGGGCCGCAAAAGTCGTTCCAGCCATGCCACCATACAAAACCGGCCAGTCGATAACCGCTTCCATCATACTTCGGGAACAGATCCTTCAAGTTTCCTACCACCTGGTTGACGGTTGCGATCATCTCTGTGTAGTTTGGCCCGGTGGCACCGCCTGAACTCGGTGGACGGAAATCCTTGTAGAGACTCTTGCCGCCCCACGCGGTCTTGATGATGAGCACGGGGCAGTTGAGTTGCCGGGCCATCACGTGTCCAAATTCGAGCTCCGGGCCGAACCATTGCCTCGAACCCAGCGCCCAGCCATAGCCAAACTCCAGGACTCCGTGGCGGTTGCCGAACTCGCTGACGTCATATACCCACACATCATCGCGCTTTTCAGACCAATTGCCCTGCGCATCCACCAAATGCCGAATGAGCGGTGCCTTGGCGGGGTCCTTCAGCATCGCAGCCAGAGTCCCCGGCTTCTCCTGCCCATCCTTATCCCTGCCACTCACCATCCCCTGCCCTTGCATGTTGGATTGCCCGGCGAGAACGAAAACCTGGAGTGGACCTTTTTTAGGCTGTGGCAAAGCCGCGGCGCTTTGCCGTGCGAGCGACATTCCACACAGCAAAACCAGCGCAAATCTGAGTGCTTGTTTCATAGATCGGCACCTACCCCTCTCTGCGAGAGCGCGCAGTGGGTCAGGAGGAGGAGGCATCTTTGGATATTCACGGGTGACGATTCGAGTATGGCGCAGGATTATTTGGGGGGGGGCCCCGTCCCGTTCCCGGTGGGCGCGCGCAACTGCCAGGGTTGCACGGGCGCGGTCGCCACCCCGACGAACGTGTCGGCGCAGCCGTAATAGAGGAACCATCGGTTCTTGAACAGTACCAATCCCTCGATGAACGTGGTGCCGGAAGCATACTGGCCGCTTTTTTCCCACGGCCGCTCGGGCTTGATGAACGGCACGTCAGTGCGCTCCAGCAGCTTGCTGGGATCAGTCGCGGAAAAGAGGATCTGCCCCCCGGAATAGGCGGCGGCTCCCACTCCAATGTCATCCAGGGAAACCTTCCCATTCTTGCCATTGTATAATACCACGATGCCTTTTTCGGTGAGAACCGCAGGCGGCCCGCACTCGGGGAAGCCGCTGTCAAACTTCCCTTCGCGGCCATTGAACAAAGTCGGGCCGCGGCCTCCAAACTTAGTCTCCCATGTGAGGAGATCCGCCGAGGACATCAGGATGATTTTTTTCTCCCCGACATACAACCAGTAGCGGCCGTTGATCTTGGCGGCGACCAGCCGATCGCCGACGACCTTGCACACCAGCGACGCGGATTTATTCGGGATGACCTTGCCTTGATCCGGGCGCACACCGACCACCGCGCCCAGCTTAGTCCAGTGGAGCAAGTCCTTGGAAGTGGCCATGCCCAGTTGAGTTCCTGCTCCGCCGCCCTTGATGCGTTGGTATTGCGTGTAGAGAAGCACATAGGTGCCATCCTCGGTTTCTACCAGGCGGGGGTCTTCGCAGCCCCCTTCCCACTCGCTCTCCTTCTGGGCATCCTCCGCCGGAAAAAATGCGGGTTCCGGCATTTTCTTGAAGTGGATGCCATCCTCGCTCACCGCCAGACCGAGGCGGGAGGTGAATCCGCCGATTCCAGCTCCATGGTCATCCTCAGCCCGGTAGAGCACATAGACTTTGCCATCCTTCACGATTGCCGCAGGGTTGAACGTGTGTGTGGCTTCCCAGTGCACAGGTGTCTTCCGCATCGGGCAGTTAAACACGGATGCCGGGTCGGGCTGGATCACCGGCTGGGCATCCGGCGGGCGGGTAAATGGCCCAATCCCCCAGTCAGGCACGCCCGTTAGGGTTGCGACGGCGGCGGACACGATCTGCGACACTCCGCAGAGGACCAGGAGGATGTAGGATACTTTGATTCTCATTGGCATTGGCATTGGCATTGGCATTGGCATTGGCATGGGCTAGGTGATGGGCGGACGCTTGTGTTGTGACTTGGACGGAGCTAGTCTCATTGGGTTGAAAATGTCCAGACATCTCCCGCGATGACGGACTTGTCAGGCATCAAGGCGTCGACACGCCAATAATACGCCTGCCCGCTGGAAAGCCTTGGGAGAGAGAAGACGTTTTGCTCTCCTTGGAATGTGGCCTGTCGCACCTGGATCGCAGCGCGCTGCACATCCTCCTTTGAGGTCGAGAAATAGAGCGCATGGGCAACCGCGCGGTAGGCGGACCTCCACATGACCACGTCCCGGTCGGCCGGCACATTTTTGGCCATGTCGGGCACGATCGGGCGACTCGCCTTGCCGCTTCTGCGGCCGGGGATCCAATACACGGAATCACCGCGTTCATAAGCGCCGATGTCGGGCGCATGGCCGACGACCTTGCCGGTGACGCCTTCCACCGCGCAGCCGCCATCAATGATTGCGGCGGCACCTGCCGCAGGGCGGAAGTCACACCAGACCGGATTGACCAGGTCAACGTTGGGGTTGAAGGCGGCGGTGTTGTTACGGAATTGTTTCAGCTTGCCCAATGGCTTGGCACCCCACCATCCATAATAGGAATCCGCCAGGTTGTTGGCGACTGTGCTCTGGCTGTTGTGGTGGTTTAGGATTGAGCAGATGTAGATCGCCCCCTTCTTAGGGTTATAGCCACTGTGCCTGAAGACGGTGTTGTTGATGCAGCGGTTCGCCTGTTCCGGGGTCGGGTTGTCCGCGCTCTTGATTTCGATGCCGGCTGCGCCGAGATCCCATGTCACGTTATGGTCAACCGTCAGGCCGCTGGTTTTGTCATCGCCGCGGATACCCAAGCCACCGCCCCATGCCTGCGGCGGGGTGCCCGAATAGCCGCCATGCACCCAGTTGTGATGGATGCGGGTGCCCTTGCAACAGACTTCATTCGTGTAGATTGCGGAGGTGTCCTTGTTTCCGCCGTAACAGGCGAGGAAAGAATCCTGAATATCGTTGAGATAAAAGTCATTGTTGCACTGCGCGATCTGCGCCTGGATCCCGCCACTGCGATAGAGCGAATTATAACGGATGGTGGCCCGCCCGGCCCGGCCAACCATCCAGGACTTGCTGACCTGCAGCGGCGGATAACCTAATGACGAGTTATAGCAAAAATCGTGAAAGTCATTGTTTTCAACCAGGTTGTCGAAGCCGTTGATATAGAGGGCGCCAAGCGCGCCGTAGGCGAATGTGCTGTTGACGACCTGTGAGTCATCCGCCTCAAGGGTTGGATAAATCTGGTCGGCCCTGGCGCTCGCACCCCCCTTCGGCAAATTGACATATTCAGTCCAGGAACTGTATAGCACCGTGCATTTGCGAATAACAATATGCGAGCTCTTGTTGTTGTAGTCTTTGCCAAATTTGAAGGCGGTGCCGAAAAACACAAGCCCATCCATCGTCAGGTGGCTGGAGTGCTGATCCGCCGTGAAACCCCAGTCACGGGTCTTGCTTTCCAGCACTCCGGCTGACGGGCTGATGCCGCCCGGGGCGTAAAAATACAGTTTTTTGGCAGGCGCATCGTAAAACCACTCGCCCGGCGCATCCAGAAACTGCCGCATCCCAAACAAATAATAGCGATCATCATTGAACGTGGATTTGTTGCCGGTCTCATCGTTCCTGGCAACACTATCCCCGAGGTCGTTGTCATAGCTGAAGGTGTGAGATCCCGCCGTGTGGCTTCGCACCGCACGGGTCCAACAAAAATATTGGTGCTCCACATTCAACATGGCCTGTGCGCCGGTGACATTCCAGCCGGTGGCAGCCAGGTGCTCGTCGGCGATCGTGCCAAGGTGGTTGCCTTGATGATCCACCACCGACCACACCTCCGGCGCAAAAAAGTTCCACTCGCCAGTCGCATCCATCGGCACATTGGGCCAGCGCGCCTCGAGCATCGGCTTGCCATTGAAAAACAACTGCCGGAGGGGATCGGAGGCGAGCGGCGCCACATAGACGCCGTGCTGCGCCGTGGCCATCCAGTCCAGCTTGAGCACATCCAGTCCCGAGAGGATCGGTTTCTCATCTTTATATGCCTTCAGCGTGATGGGCGAGCCCTCCTTGCCGGACTTGTGGGTCAGGGAGACCGCTTCACGGTAGGTGCCTTTGCGGAGGCAGATCGTGTCACCGGGTCCGGCCTGTTGGTAAGCCCGCTGGATCGTCTGAAACGGGGATAAGAACGTGCCGGTGGCTTTGTCGCTGCCAGCGCTCGCCACATAGAATTCAGCGGCATGCAGCGAGCCCAGCGAGCCCAGCGAAGCGGTGAGGAGCGCGCGGATTTTTTGGATCATGACTGAGCGGGCCGAGCTGCTATTTTGGACCAATCACTTGCCAACGCTGCGAGTCATCCAGACGCAAAGTTGATTTCGTTTGCTGAACTCATTTCCGGCGGAGGCGTAATCGCAAAGCGCAGTCCCATCCGCGAGGCGGAAGAGCATACACACCCCTTTGGGTGGATTCGGCTCGATCACGCAGGCATCCAGTTTGTCCGTGCAAATCGGGGCATCTACGTTCCCCAGACGCGAGTCCTGAGCCAGCACCACCGGGCCGTAAGTCAGCGCAACGCGTCCGCCACCATCGGCGGCTTCATGGATTTGGATGCGCAGGTCCAATTGGATTTTGATGACATCACCCGGATTCCAGTTGCGCTCAATGCACAAATACGTTCCCGCTACTCCAGCAAAATCCTGCCCGTTGACAGCAACGGTCGTCTTTCGACTCCAGGCCGGGATCCTCAGCTTCAGCGGAAATTTGCCCGGTTTCGCTGGCGTGACCACAACGCTCACCTCACCGGATGCAGGATATTTCCCTTCGATGGCTAATTTAACAGGCGTTCCGTCAGCAAGCTCAACCGCCGCCTCTGTCGACTCGTAAAGGTTGATCACGGGACCGCGGGCATCCTTCATGACCGCCATCCACGGAGCCACGGCAAGTGCCCTGGGCCCCTGTGCCAGACAGCAGTCTTCGCCGTAGCCCTTGATCTGGTCTCCAGCCCTGTCCTTGTTGGACGGGCCGGCCAAGGGCGTGGGGTTGCGGTGCATCCACCAGGATCCATCGGGCACCATCGCCCCGAGCACCCCATTATAGAGAGCCCGCTCCATTTCGTCGGCCACCGTCGAATCGCCCGTCAGGCGGAGCACCTGCCCGCAGAATTTAATCCAGGTGGTGGTGACGCAGGTCTCGCCGAGCGATCCGACATGTAACTGGGCCTGTTTGATTTTGCCGTTGTCCCAGAACTCGCCCCAACTATCCTTGAGCCCGCCGACCCCGGTCATGAAGATCTCCTGATCCCGAACAGCACGATAGAACGCCAGCACGGATTTCTTCTGATCTGGATTCCCTGTTTCCCGATACAGTTCCGCCAGCCCTTCGAAGCAGGACATCATTTCATACGCTTTGCCGTTGCCCAGCTTGCAGGGCGGGATGCCTTGAAGAATCGAGGTATAGATATTATTCGCGCTAGAACCACCCTGGGCGGCGATCCATAAGGCGTAGTCAAGGAAGCGCTTCTCCCCAGTGATGCGGTAAGTGAGCACCACCGGCTCCAAAATGGAACTGGCCGCCAGTCCTGACTGGTGCCCGCAATTGACAATGTTGTTTGTTCCGGGTCCGACCTGTGTCATCAGGTAGTCAAGCTCACGGGTCATTGCTTTCTTGACCGCCTCGCTTTGCTCGATTTCCAGATAATAGCGTGCCAATCCGAGGAGCACGTATTTGCGACCCCAGATATCCCAGTCCTTCGTCTGGAGCTCCACAGGATAGGAACTGATGCAGCCGTCCGGCGTCTGGGTGGAGATCAGGTCGGCAACCGTTTTCCTGATCATGACCAGTAGCTCGTCATCGGGCTGCCCGCTCCATGACTGGATGGAGGAACGCACGATCTTTCCCCAGAACTCGCAACGCCAGCGTCCATCGCGCTCGTTGCGCAGCCGGAATGGCTCCACCAGATGAGCGTAATCGACCTTTTTCAAGCGGTTCGCAATACTCAGCCGAAGCGAATCGCCCAGCCACCCGCGCAACTGCACTTTACCGGGCGGCAGCGGTTTCATCGTATCGGCGACCACGACATGATCGCCTGGCGATTTCTGATTTCCGGCTTGCCGGTCCTTGCGAAGCGAAGGTTCGGCATCGGCCATGACCTCGGCTCGCAAACTCGAAGCGAGGGATAAGACGGTGAGGATGATGAGTGATGTTTTGGTTCTCATGATGGACTTTTTTTAGAGCCGGGGTGTTCGATGTCAAGGGTCGGTTCGGAAAGGCGAGGCGGGCAGGCCTTCCTGATTGAAGAGATTCCCGTCCGGGACATCTGACCAGCCATAACGGACGGCTACAGGCAGCGGCACCTCGTCGCTGGAAACCACGACCGTATCACCGAAAATCTCAGCCTTGGCTGCGACAAAAATGCTGGTCTGCGCCGCCCCCCGGGATGGAGGTGGCGGCGGGCCGGCCATGGTGAACCCTATCAGCGGGCCGTCCATCGCCGTCAACCCAGCCCCAACATGTCTGTAGCGGAGAACCACCTTGTTCTTATCGACCTTGAACGAGTCATACTCGGGACCGGCGCATTCAATTTTTTCGCCATCGGCCCGCGCCTGGACCTTGGCATTCTGCTGCAACACGGCGTTGTTAGAAAACAGGGCGTTGGGTTTAACTTCGGACCGGGCGCTCGAAACGCACGCAAAGATGGCTACGAGGACGAGAGATGATTTGATTTTCATTAATGTATAACTTGCAGCCGCATGAAGCGGCGTGGGTGGTTGGGATCGCTGGTGAGGTAGAGGTCGCGCACTTCGACGGTGCGGGTGGCCCCGGTGCCGGTCTCACTGACCACGACCCCACCGACCAAGGCGGACATTGGCGCGCCATTGACACTGCTGGCGAGGTCCGTCCAGGCGCCTGTTAGAGAGTCGCTGGCTTGCACCTTCATGGTGATATCGGTGTTGGCCAGAGTGCGGGCGAAGGTCAGCGCGAGTTTGCCGGAGGCCGGGCTGGCCTGCGGCCGAATGGCTTGCGATGCGACCCGCGGATCGCCACCGAGGGCGTATTTGAGAAGGTTGTTGATGCCGTCGCCGGATGGGTTGGCAGCGGGCGCGCGGTTCGCAACGGAGAGACTGCTGAAGCCATTGATCCAGCTCTCAAACGACGGGCCGGTGGCGACGTTGAGCCAGCCGCTGCCGGTGATGAGTGCGGTGGTGTGGCTGGCTGTCGAACCGATGGCTCCCCAGGTGCCGGATGATTGGCAGACGCCGTCGATAAACAGTGCGTCGATGGTGTCGGTGCCGCTAAAGTTGAGATTCAGCGCCGCGCCGGTTGTTAGAAAAAAATCGGCCGCGTCAGCCAAGCCCGGGGTGGCGAGGCTGAGGGTGCCGGCGGTGACGGTGGTGGCGCCGGCATAGTTATTAGATCCGGTGAGGGTCAGGGTGCCGCTGCCAACCTTGGTCAGGCCACCAGCCCCGCCAATGGCTGCGGCGATCGTGCCGGTATTCGCCTGCGTATCCATCACTCCGCCGCTGGCGGTGAGCGTGACCAATCGCGAGGCATTGATTGTGACACCCGCGCCGAGTTGGAGCGTGCCGCCGCTGAATGTCAGCGCGCCCGCAGTGGCACCGAGATTGGTGTCGGCGCTGATGTTCAGAATTCCGCCAGTGATGGTGGTGCCGCCACTGTAGCTGTTAGTTCCGGCGAGCACCTGTGTGCCAGCGCCGGATTTCACCAGGCTGATCGCGTTGGCGGTGCCGCTATCGCTGATCGCCCCGCTGTAGGTGGTGCTGCCAGCCGGGGGATTGATCGTCAATTTCACCGGTATCACCGTGGAGCTGTTGGTTATGGCGGTGGTGCCACTATCGGCGAGCGAGGCGACGGTCTGGCTCACACCATTGAGATCCAAGGTGGCTCCGCTGGCAAGCGAGACGGCGGTGGTCGCGGGTAGGACATCGGGACTAAAGACCACCGGATGGTCTGCGGTGATGGCGTTGAACCATTGTTGGGCCATCCAAGCATAGCCGACGTCGTTGGGGTGAATTCCATCATACAGGCCGTTCGCCGGGAAGTTCGTGTTCAGGTCCACGATGGCAATATTGTAGCCGGCCGCCTGCTTGGCATTGACCAAGTTGACGAGACTCGCATTGAAGGTGTTCACATACGCGTTGCATGGTGTGAGCTTGCCGACATAAAGCCGCACCGTGGGACGCTGCTGGAAGATGGAGTCAATAAGATTCCCATATTGGATCATAAGACCGGGTATCATGCTGACATCAGTTCCATCATTAAGGTTACGGTCATTGATGCCGATCAAAAGCGTGATGATCTGCGGATTAGCACTCATCCAGCCCAAGCCGCCCTGCGCGCTGGGGGTGATCCCGTTCAAGACTTGAGCGATAATCCAGCCGCTATTCCCATCATGAGCCGTCTGGTTGGGCGGCAGACTGCCGGTATTGCCGTTTGAGCCGCCAACGTATTGGGATGAGTAACCGGCGGTTTGCATCAGGTTGTAAAGCGGGCCGCGATAGCCGGCGTTCGTGCCATGGAGTCCATAGGTGATGGAGTCGCCGGTGGGCATGATGTTGCCGAGGGCAGATCCGGTGCCGGCCAGGCGGAGCGTGCCTTGGGTGATGGTGGTGGTGCCGCCGTAATTGCTGAGGCCGGAGAGAATCAAGGTGCCGGTGCCGGTCTTGGTGAGGTTCCCCGGGCCGCCGATGGCGCCGCTCAACGCAATGTAGTTGTTACCCGTGTCGATAGTCGCCGAGGCACCCGTGATGTTCATGTTGTTCGCCACGACGAGGCCGGCGATGCCCGCCTTCAAGGTGCCGGCTCCGGTGGGGAAGTTCACCACGCCGGCGCCAAGCGCATTGTTGCCGTTCACCTGCAGTGTGCCGGAGTTAACCACCGTCGGGCCTGTATAGGCATTCGCGCCGGAGAGAATCAACGCGGAGGAGCTGTTCTGGGTGACGCCGGAGACGTTGGGGCCGATGTTGCCGCCGATGGTCAAGACATTGGACGTATTGTTGGTGATCGAGCCGTTGATCGCCACCGCGCCGATCGTTAATGGGGCGATGCCCCCAAACGTCAGGTTGCCGGTGCCAGTGAAGCCGCCGAACATGTAGTGCGTATTGTAGCCGACGAACGCGTTTACGAAGAGGTCATGGTTGTTCAACGTGATTGGGCCCGAGACGGAGTTACCATTGCCTCCAGGGTTGATGTTAATGGTGGCCACGCCGTTGTTGCCCGAGGCCACGGAAATCGGGTTGGTGTAGGTGGCGTTTGCACCACCGCCGACTTGCAAGGTGGCATTGGCGCCGCCGCCGGAGTCGCCGATGGTGATGGTGCCGGTGCCTGCCCCGGTAGTGTTGCCCAGTTTAGCCGTGCCGGCCTTGATCGTCAGCCCGCCGGTGAACGTGTTCGAGCCGGAGAGGGTCCAGGTGCCGGAGGTGTTCACGATCACGGCTCCCGCCCCTGCCACGCCGCTTGTTCCGCCGTTGATGATGCTCGTTACGGTGCCGCCTACACCTTGCAAATTGAGGTTATAGCCGGTCGAGGTGCCTTGGATCGTGCCGGTGTTGGAGAGGGTGATAGTCCCGGTGCCGCCGATGGCGACACCCGAGTTACCCAGCGTGATCGGCCCGGCGTAGGTGCCGGCGGTCGAGGCAATCAACGCCCCGCCGCTGCTGATGCCCGTGCCGTAGAGGGTCAGGGCGTTGGTGTTTGTCATGGTCTTGCCGTTCAAATCCAGCGCCGCGCCAGCGGCGACGCTGACCGCTCCGGCGTTGGCACCCAAGGCAGTCGCACTGCCAACCTTCACCGTGCCAGAGCTGATCGTGGTGCCGCCGCTGTAGGTGTTCAAGCCGGAGAGGGTCAGGATGCCACCGCCGCTGTAGGTCAAGCCGCTGCCAGCGCTAACGCCATCGGCGACCACGCCGGAGATGGTGACATTACCCGAGCCGTTGATGATATCATTGCGGGCGCCGGTGCTGCCTACGCCGGTCAGATCGTAGCTGCCGATGGTCAGGAGCGTGGTTGATCCGGTGCCGGTGCCGTTATTGACCGTCAACGTCCGCACGGAATCGCCGGTATTGGTCAACTTGCCGCTTAAGGTCAATGCCCCCGAGCCATTGAGGGTGATCGTTCGATCGGCAGCCATGCTCACCGTGCCGGGCAGCGTGAGATTATTCGGGGCCGTGCCTGTGGGTGTGCTGAAGGCAAAATCGCCGCCGATGGTGATCGGGTTGACATTGAGGAGAACCTTCGCCGCGCCGCTGGTGTTGTCGATCGTGCCGCCGTTGATGGTGAATGTTCCGCCGTTGCCCAGCGGGCCGTTGGTAGCCACTACAACCGCAGAGTTGATGTTCAGCTTGCCGGTGGTCAGCGTGGTGCCACCGGTAAAGGTGCTCGCGCCGGAGAGGGTCCAGGTGCCCACACCGTCTTTCACAACGGCCAGTTTGCCGCCCAAGGAGCCGTTACCCATGATGCCCGTGATCGCATTCGCGCCGGTATTCGCACCGTTGAGTGTGAGCGTCGTCACGTTCGCGCCGGAGGCAACGCCGGTGACCGCGCCGATGCTCAGCAGGCTGGTGGCCGACGAGGCACCCGCCGTGAAAGTGGCCGCGCCGCCGTCGCCTTCAACCACGATGGCCGAGCTGATCGTGTCGGTGTGATTGCCATTGGCCGCCAGCGTCTGGATGACGCCGCCGTTGTTCAAATGTAGGATGCCGGTGCCGAGAGTGAAGCCGAACGCGGAGGTGTTCCCGAAGCTGATCCCGCCAATGTAGCGGTTGGCATCCACCGTGACCGCACGCGCCGCCGTGAGGGTGAAGTTAAACGTGGCGACATCCGTGTTGTTGGTAGTGGTTGAGCCGGGGGCGGCAGCAGGGTTCCAGCTGACGGTGGTGACCCATAAGCCGGCGGCGTTGACATTCCATGAGGCATCCGCCGCCGGCGCGGATTGGCCTATGAAAAACCAGCCGGCGGCGAGGGTGATGAGTGCTGTTTTTATGTTGGTCTTGTGAGGGTGATCATTGCTTCGGAGTCGGGATGTCCGATGGTATGGATTCGGCATCGCTGCAGAACGGCGAGGCCGGTAGGTCGGCTTTATTCCAGAGATTTCCGTCGGGCACCGGTGCCCAGATATACCGCGCGGCCACCGGCATGAACAAGCATGGGCGTGAGCATACTCCACCCCACCCGGAGCACAAGCCGCTTGCGGCACGCTCCGGCATCACCACTCTGCCACCACATGCCGGGTAACGGCTCGTGGCGCGAGGTGATTGCGGACATGCTGGATGATTGGAAAAATGAATTCTAACAACTCATCTTTTCGCCGGGGCGGCGGGTGTCACCGGCCAGGCGTCGGTGCGCAAGGGCATCGCCGGAATGCCCGCGCCGTTGTATACCGTGCACTCCGGGAAATTCAGGAAAGCATAACGCAGCGCCACCGGGGTGGGAACTTCCGGCGCGGTGACTTCCAGCGATGCGCCTTTGAGTTCCGCCTTGGCAGGGACAAACTTCTGGTCGGCACCGGCCAGTTCAAAGCCGCCGGGGCCCTTAATCACGACGCCATCCTTGTTCGTTGTTAGAGGCACCAGCGCTTTGCCAGCAGCGAAGGTCACCTTGCCAAACCCCGGTCCCTCCGCCACCACCTGTTGGCCATAGACATGGTTGAGCGCCCACAACGCGGCGCGGTCACCGACGGGTTGTTTGTTGTGCGGATGGATATTGGTCGGCTCGCCCACATCGACGGCCGAGATCACGCCGGCACCGGGCACGGTGGCCGCCACCTTGATCATTGCCTCACGGACCAGCGGGAAGGAGCCGAGTTTCCCCTCACAGACCACGGGCCGGCCGAAGCCCGCCAGCGCGACCATGATGAACGGTGCCTGCGGTTTCCCCCAATCCTCCCGCCACCCTTGGATGAGCTGGCTCATCAGATGTGCATACTTGTCGCCCCGGGCACCATTGGCCTCACCCTGGTACCAGACAAAACCTTTGATGTTATATGGAATGACCGAGCGCAGAACCCGTTCATACATCGAGCCGCCATTGAGCATGAGGCTGGCATCATCGAAAGCCTTTGATTCCTCAGAAGTCAGTTGATTGACCGGAGGGGGCGGTCCTTTTTCGCCCTTGAGTTTGGCTTGCGCAGCCTTGAGTTTCATTTCCTTGTAGGCTTTGCCATAGGCATCACCGCGCGGCCCGATCGCATCATGCACTTGCCTGGCCTTGATTTTCTGGGCCTGCAAATCCGGGTCGCTATCAAACATCCGCGCCGGCGTGAACAACTCGGCCGCCATCCCGCCTGCCGCCAACGACATGATCCCCACCGGCATCTTCATCTCCGCCCGCAACTTGCGCGCGAAAAAATATCCCACCGCGGAAAAATGCGGGGCGTTCTCCGGGGTGCAGATCTCCCAGTTGCCACCTTGGAAAAAGCGCAACTGCGGGTCGCTCGCCGCCGCCAATTCCTGGTCCTCATTGAGCACGCCGCCATAACCGACTTTTTTCGACATGGCCATGACCATGTTGGATTGGCCCGAACACAACCACACATCACCGGCTAACACATTGGTCAGCGTGACGCGGGTGGTGCCGGCAATTTCGATGTCGGCCACCGGCCCCGGCTTCTGCGCCGGCAACTGCGCCCGCCATGGCTTGTCATTGCGGCCATTGCCCAGTCCTTCGGCGCTGGCCAGCACGACCCCACCCTGCTTGATGGTGACTTTCTCGCCGGCATCGGCCCAGCCCCAGATGGCGAGTGGCTCGCCGCTTTGCACGACCATGTTGTTAGATATGACCTGCGGTAATTTGACGTCGGCGCTGGCACTGGCGGCAAGCGCGCAGGCAACAGCAAAAACAATGCTCAATTGGCGGTTTTTCATAGGTGTTGGATATTAGATGGTTACTTGGTCGTCGGCGCGGCGGCGGCGGCGGTCACCGGCCAGTCATCGGTGCGGAAGGGCATGGCGGGCAAGCCGGCGCCGTTATACACCGTGCACTCCGGGAAATTCAAAAACGCATAACGCAGCGCCACCGGTTGGCCGATTTCCGGCGCGGTGACTGTGAGTTTGTCACCCAGCAACTCCGCCTTGGCCGGGACAAACTTCCGGTCGGCCCCGGCCAGTTCGAAACCGCCCGGGCCTTTCAGGACCAGCCCGTCCTTGTTGGTGGCTAGATCCACCATTGCCTTGCCAGCGGCGAACACGACCTTGCCGAAGCCTGGGCCCTCGGCGACCACCGGTTGTTTATAGACATGGTTGAGCGCCCACAGCGCGGCGCGCTCGCCGACCGGTTTTTTGTTAGCAGGATGGATGTTGGTGGCATCGCCGACATCGACGGCGGAAACCACGCCGACATTGGGCACGCTGGCGGCCATCTTGACCATGGCCTCGCGCACCAGCGGCCAGCTTTCACCTTTGGCGGTGCTAACCATGGGTTGGCCGAAGCCGGCCAGGGCGACCATGATGAGCGGCCGGGGTTTGCCGCCCCAATCTTCCCGCCAGCCATGGATGAGTTGGGTCATGAGCGCGGCATATTTCCCGCCGCGCGTGGCATTGGATTCGCCCTGATACCAGATGAACCCGGCCAACGGCAGTGGATTGAGCGCCTGCATGTCACGCCGGTAGAGGAACCCGAAATCCAAGTAAACCTGGGCGGCACTCATTTGGGCGGCTTCGTCCGGGGTGAGTTGGTTGGGTGCTTGGGGAGGAGCCTTTTCTCTTTTGCTGCGGGCTTCCAGCACGAGCTTGCGTTGCTCCAAGCTGGCCTTTTTATCGGCATCCGCTTTGGCGCCAAGCTGGGCTTTCACGGCCAGCGCCGCGGTTTTGTTCGATTGGAACTCCGCATCCTTGTCCATCACCCGCTCCGGCACGAACCACTCGGCCGGCCGACCACCCGCCGCCAAACAAATCAACCCGACCGGCACGTTGCGCGCGGAGCGCAGTTTTTTCGCGAAGAAATAACCGACCGCTGAAAACCGTGCGGCGGATTCCGGCGAGCAGACCGCCCAGGTTTCCTTAACCGTTTTGGGTGGTGAGCTGTTATTGCCACCGCCTTCATAAAACCTGATTTGGGTGTCGGTGGCGGCGGCGGCCTCCGCCTCGCCATTGGTGACCGGGGTGTATCCCTTGAGCAGGGTCATCACCATGTTGGATTGACCGGTGCAGAGCCAGACTTCGCCGGCCAGGATATTCTTCAAGGTGATCGTGTTGGTGCCGGCGATTTCGATGTCCGCCACCGGACCCGGTTTCGGGGCGGGGAGTTGCGCCTTCCAGGGTTTTTCTTTGCCCGCTCCCACGGTGCTGGCCACCACCGCGCCAGCCTGCTGGATCGTGATTTTTTCGCCAGCCTCGGCCCAGCCCCAGAGACTCACAGGTTCATCGCATTGCACGACCATGTTGCTGGCGATCACCGGCGGCAGCGCAACTGCGGCCAACGCGCCGGGCGCAAACACTCCGACGGCTAACAAAACGATGGTGGCATGACTGATTTTCATTGGTATGACGCATACGGTGGCCGGGATGATGCATCTTACAAGGATGTTGAAATGACTTGCAGAAAGTCGCGCCGCGTCAGGCCGGGTCCTTCCCAATCAGTGGTCGCCCACACCTGAGCCCGCTCATTGGCCGCCCGGAAGCACTCCAAGGTCACCGGATAACTACCCTTGGCCAATTTCACCTCGCGGTTGTCAGGCATCAGGTTTTGGCCGCGGAAGGCTTCGATGATCGGCACGCCGCCCAGAGTCATCCGGTATTCATCGGCCACGCCAAAATGGATGGTGTAAATCCCGTCGGTGGGAACTTGCAGGAAGCCGGACACCCGGACGGCCCCGGGGATCTTCAGCGTGCGGATGCGTGCCTCCAAACCCGCTTCGCTGGCCGGCGCGAGCGTGTTTTGCGCAATTTGCTTTTGGTTCTTCAGGTCATGGCCGGTGCCGCTGAAAACCGTGATTTGAGCACCTGGTTTGAGTCCCGCAGGTGGGGCAGGTGGTGGGGCGATGGCCAGTGCTTGCGCCCGTGGTGGCATGGGCAGCGGGTGGGTGGTCGTCGCCGTTGGAATGACAAACCCGCACGGTCCGTTAAAGGTGCGGCACGGCCAGTAGAATTCTTTGGTGGTCTTGTCATCGATGATCAACCCGTGATCACCTTGGGTGTAAATCCAAGTACCATCGGCCTCGACCGCCACATGATCGATCTCGAGTGCCTGGGTGGCTCCCGGAAAATCACGGCTGAGTTTCGCGGTTGGGCTTTTGGGCTCGCTCCGGTCCTCTGCATCGCTCTTGTCCCACGGGCCGCCCTTCTCTGCCCAGGGTCCCAGTTGCACCATCAGCCAACTGCCACGCAACGCATCTCCCACTGGCAACTCGGTGGTCGCCATGACTTTCAGCCGGTTGATGCCTTTGCCATCCCAGCGGCGTTGCGCGGCGGTGATGGTGCCGGTCATCCCGGCCAGCCGGGTTTTCAAGTCCACTCCCTCGGCTTGCAGGCTGGTACCGGCCACCAGGTAGGCACGCGGGGCTTGTTTGGCCTGCCGTGAAATCATGGCCAGCCGCCCGTTCATGCTGACCCCGCCAACGGTCACCGCGCGGCTGCGGTCGAGCGCGTAAACCAACGTGTCCACCCGGCCCGGCGCCTCGATGCGCAGTGCCAGCAAATTATCATCACCTTGGTCGAGGCGGGTGACCGAGGCGATCTTCGGGGCGTGGTGATACGGTTCATGCACCACCACGAAAACACTGCGGCCGCCGGCCGGGACCACGTGCCGCACGATGCGATGCGGAATCCGCAGGTAATTTTCCGATGGCTTCTGGCCTTCGAGAAATTGGGTGGCCCCGAGGTTGGGCGAGGAAAAACTCAGGAATTCATAGCCATCCTTGACCGCCACGTGATGGCGGATGCCCACCGGCGGACGGTCCGGCCAAGACTCGGGACCCGCGCGATACGCCCCCGTCAACGACGTCTTGTTGTCAATCGCTTTGGATTGAGCCCATGGCTCGCCACAGGCTGAGGTGAAGTGGAACGGCCCGTGGATCGGCGCCTTGCCCGCCTCAAAAAACAGCCCGTATCCAGAACCCATCAACGCCGAAAGCGCGTTGGGCTCGACCCACTTTTCGCCAGCCGGCAGCAACGGGCGCAACCCGGCCAACGGCTCGGTCGCCAGGGAGGCGGTGGCCAGCGATGGGTGCTGCGATGAACTGCGCAGCAGGTAATCGTGCGTGCTGCCGCCCGTCACCTCGAACACATCGACCACATACGGCAGGTCCGGATCGCTCGAATTGAGCAGCAGCGAGCGCGTGTATTTGCTGGCCAGCCCGCCATAGGCGCGCGAATCATCGACCCGGATGAATGACACGCCGTCCATTTGAGGCGCATATAACTCGACATCGCCGGCAGTGTAATTGCCCCTGCTCAGTTGGGTCTTGTGATCTATCAAAACCGTCTGGTGGCTTATGGTGCCGGACCCATAGGGCCGCAGCTTGCCCTTGTGATAGGGAAAATCATCCACCAGATAATGACCGAATGCATAGATCTGCAATGCCTGGCCCGACGCGTGGCCGTGGTTCACCCCGTGCTCGGCAAAGTCCAGGTGCACCTGCACCTGCTTGTCGCCGCTGCCCGCCCCGAGCACGGCCCGCCGCAATCCCGGCAGCAGGACGCTGCCGCTCTGCGTGAGCGGCCGGCACGTCTTGCCATCGCCCGACCACCAGAACGACCCGAAACCCGAGCCGGAATCATCATAAGTCACCAAGCCGCCAGTGGGCAGGCGCAGGCGCTCGAAGTGGGTGTCGAGTTGGGCATAGTATTCCTCCATTTCCTTCAACGGATAGACATTGTCCAGGCGCCTGCCGTCCTTGCCGACGTAGCCCGCCGGATCGCTGTAACCATCGAGCAGGTGCGCGCCACTGAAAAAAGTCATCCGGAACAACGACCCATATCCCAGCGATTGATTAAACACCGCGTCAAAACTGGTGGAAAATTGCGGCACGTTTCGAATAATGCCGTAAGCCAAATGAATGCGTTCCGGGTCCTCCAAGACCAGCGCCCGCTCGGCAATCTGCTTGAGCGGACAAACATTGCCGTAATACGGGTTCTCATTGGCCAAATCACGCCGCTCCAACTGCCGCAAGGGCTCCAAAAACAAATCGTCTATGATCCGCTTTTTGGTCACCGCATCCAGCGACGGACTCGAGGCCGCCAGATCGAACAATTCTAACAACTCCATCGGCAGGTCCGAGCCGTCGCGCCGCCCCCAGCGGGTGCCCCCGGCGTAGCTGCTTCGCTCCATCTGTTTGGCATGCCAATAGTGCAGTCCATAATCGCCGGTGAACACATAGTGAGGATAGCGTTTGGCATACTCATGAAGAATGAAGATCAGCCGTTTGGCATATCGCTCGTCATGGGTGCCTTGGTAAAATTGTGCCAGGCCGTTCATGCGCGGCAACAGCCAGCTGTTGCGCGCCGTATCCACATAACCGCGCAAATACAACGCATGGCTGACGTTCATCGCTTTCTCCTTGGGCGTGCGCGGGTTCTTCTCGCTGACGTAGGAACCGATCTCCACCGACTCCCCCAACCGGTTGACAAAGGTCTCGGTTTTGTTGATCGGAAATACCGGGCCGGGTAAAATCGCCGCGCATTTCCGGCACTGGATCTGGCCGGGATGCTGCGGGTCGAATTCCATCCAGTCGGACTTCGCCTCGCGCGCCGTCATGGTCGGATCCTTGAGCGCGCACGACGGGCACGAGTCGCTGATGGTGGGCGGCTGCACCGGGATGATCGCCACGACCTGCGCGTCCGTGAGCGCCATCAACTCTTTGACATAACCGGATTCCGTTAGAGCCTCCTGGCTGGCCACCGCCGCATTGCGCCACCGTTCAAGCACCGGATGTTTGATGGTCGATGCCGGGGTGCCGGCCGCGGGCGCGGCATGACCGATACCGCCGGCCAACAACCATGCCATCACCACCAGCGGGCATCGCACCGCGTCTGACAGGTTGAGCGCACGCGGGCGGGACGGGGAATACTTGACTGTGGTTTTCATTGGAGATGGATGAAGAGATGGGAATATTGCGGCGCGTTGGCAAGTCAAGGTGAAATCCGCAGTTGTAATGGCCATGTGGCGTTTTTCTTACCACGGATTGACGGATTTAACCGGATTTTACGGATTGAATTAAGAATTCGGATGATGTTGTTGTTAACCCAACGGGTGAAGCCATGCATTTATATAACTCATTCAAAATCCGTGAACCGAAGTGGAGCGTAGATAGCCTGACACTTCATTCTGAATGATTCAGGAAAATCCGCGTAATCTTGGGTTTCTAACTGCGGTATGTAGGATCCATGTTTCCTCGGCGGCTATTTATTTATCTGATTCTTGTCCCGCCCCGCGCTGCCGCGATTCTGATAGAGCCATTTGATCCACAGCCAGTCGGGTGAAAGTCCCATCGGGCCATTGACACGGTTCAGCACGATGTTCCGGTAGGACCGGGGAATCGTGAAGACCGTGAGTTTGGCATAATTCGGATTGGTGTTGGGCCCCCCTCCCCCAGGAACAGAGTCGCCCAATTCGATCCGGTATGGATTGAACATTGCGCCAAGCCCGCCAAACTGTGAATTGCCAATGCCGTAAAAACTACCATTGGCAATGCGCTCCATGCGTTCGTCGGTGAGCCCATAGGCGTTGTGGCGCATCGACCAAATCCAGCTGAAGCCGAGCAGGTCGGCCCCGATGTGGCCGGAATCCTCACCACCCAGGATGATCTTCATCCCCTTGTAGAGACCGTCTTTCCAACCCGGGCCGGTGCCCTGGAACCCGGGTCCGCCGGGGGGGGCTGTGTTATACGTCCACCAGACGTATTTCTTGCCGTCGATCTCCCCGCAGGAACTGTCCCGGAAGAAAAAGTCCATATACCAGGTCAAGCCCTTGGACGCGACATCATAGACCTGATCCCAGTCGGTTTTGCCGGTTGCGAGCTTGCGCAAGCGGATGGCTTCGAGCATCGGCGCTTGCGCCTGCCAAATCCCTGAGTCGGAATTCCAGGTGAATTTTCCACGCTGGATGGCAAACAACGGCACCCCGGTCGCGGGATCCACCTTGCCATCAGGGCAGATCCACTTTTTCAGACCGACTTTGGGATTGGCCGGGGCATTCTGATTCCATGCGAAGTCGAGATAAGCATCCGCTTTGGCCAAGAGCTTTTTGTCCGCTGAGCCTGGGTGTTTATATTCTTTTTCCCAGATCTGCATGGCGGAGAGCGTCAGGCTCATGTAGCTGGCGCAGGTGGCGGCCTCGGCAGGACAGGGTTCGCCGCCTTGCTGTTCGTAGATTGAGCCGGTTGCCAGCGGATCCATCGTGATGAGTTGCTCGAAGTAGTCAGCCACGATCATCATCTTCGCGAGCACCTCGGGATCATCCCCCAGGATCTTGTAGGCGGTAAACAGACTGAACACCGTCTTGGGAAGAGCCCCCCACATGTAGTCCGCATGGGTGAATTTCTCGCCCGTAACCTGATGATAGCTGGTTTTTGTTTCCAGCGCGCTGCGGAATGGGGCGACCCATTTTTCCGTGTGATCCCTGAGCTGCTTGAGCGTCTGCGGATTGAAGGCGATTTCGGGCACATAGATCTGGTCACTATCAAACTCCTCCTCGGCATCCACTCCGACGCCCGGATTGCTTATCTTGAGGGACGCTCCCTTGGTATTGAGCAGATAGGGCGTCAGATCCAAAATGCGGCTGGTATTGCACTCCGGCACCTTGGTGAAGCCCGCCGTTTTTTCCTCGGTCCAGTTGCCGCGTTCGATGAACACCCCGCCAATGGTGGTCCCGATCATCAGGGTGTTGGAGGCATTCTTCAGGTCCAGCTTGACCTGTGGATTGGCCGGCAAACGCAGGGTGCCGCGTGGCGAATTGAAGCCCGACGCGGAGCGGATCGTGCCGGACTTCGGCGCAAACTCGATGTATCCCTCATTGAGCAACCCTTGACTCCAGACGAAGTCCAGGCTGCCCGCAAAGTCATTGACCGCAATGTCGTAACCGATGCCGGTCGGGGGAACCGAGCCCATCTGTCCGTCAATGATGAGTTTGACCGAGCCGGGCTTGGTGCGGCGAATCGCCAGCGTCGATTGTTTGTTGCGCGAACCGACCACCGCCCCCATGACGGTTAGGTCGCCGCCATTCAGCAGCAAGGTGCCACTGTATTCATCCTTGAGGTAATGGTCGTCGAATACCACCAGATTGCCGTTGATCACCCGCGGCTCCTGGATTTCCTGACTTAATGTGCCTTGATGGAAAAACAGGTTGCGGCCGCCAAGGTCCAGGTTGCCACCCTCCAGCGACAGCGCGCCACCTTTGCCGATTGCCAGCTCACGGGCGTCCCATTTATCGGTGCCTGTGCTCAAGACATGTCCCGCGGCAATCTCATACTGCGCTGCGGTAAGCTGGCTGGGATTCAATCCGCCCCAGCTTCCCGGACTGGTGATACTGCCCGTTTTTGCCGTCGATTTGACTCTTTTGAAATCGACCACGGCCAGTGTCGCCCCATCGCTGTTCAGCAGGAATTGGCTCAGATCGACGGTTCCCACGCGCAGGATTCTGCCTTTGCCTTTGCTGACGGTTTCAAGCCAGGTGACGGGCACCGCCTTGAATCCGCTGGTGTTGGCTGCGGTATAAACGCCGGGGCAAATTTCCTTGTCGCCGACACGGCAGCCGGCACCCACGGTGACTGCGCTTTTTTTCATATCGAGTCGCGCCTTGTCGCCATCCAGAATGAAGGTTCCCAATGTTTGCAGGGGCGCACCGCCGCTCGTCACCATGACCGGCACTTTGTTATTGAGCACCAACGTGCCAGCGCCCCAGCCACCACTGCCAAAGACCAATTCTGCCGCGCCCTGCAAGTTCTCGGTAGTGATCTTTCCCTCATAGTCCTGCATTTTGAAATCCTTGTCAAAGACCAGCATGCCACCCTTGCCGCTGAGAATCACGTTGCCCGACCCGCTTAGGCGTCCCCTGGCAAAACAAAGCGCCGATTGAAGATTGGCTTTGGGAACATCAAAATTCAAAACCGAATGATTCAGCACCTGGATGGAGCCGGTGATGGTGTGTGGACCGGTGCTGTGTAAAGTTCCGCCGTTGAGGCACAGTTCCGATCCCGGTGCCGCGAAATTCGTGATGGCCTCCTTGAGGGTGAATGTGGCTTCGGAATCAATGCGGTTCGCCGACTTCTTGGCCGCAGTCGGAAGAATAATGACGCTGGAGCCTTCGATGGATGATGGCTCAAGGATTGCTTGGAGATTATAACTCCTGCCCTTGAGCGTCGGAATCTGAGTATAGTTGGACGTTGCCGCCGGCGTATATACTCCGGCCTGTATCTGGTCATTTTTCATGATGCCGGGGAATGTTGAGCCATCCCCCAAGGTGCAGGATGTATTGCCCAGCTTTAAGCTGGCCCACCCGCCGATATGGATGGGTCCCGCCATATTGATGCCATTGGGTAGATTCAGGGTACAGGAACACCGCGCGTGCGGGCTGAGCTCAATCGGAACCGTGCCCATGTTGCGGCTTTTCCCGGAAATGGTGACTGTGCCGGGACCTTCCATCCTCTTGCCAATCAGGATTTTCCCCGCATATCGGGTGAAATCGAGGTCGTTCAGGTCGATAGACATGACCTTTTTACCTTGCCCCCGGACCAACTCGAGAACGCCCATGCCAATCACCTTGCCACCGCCAAAACCGGCAGCACCCATGCGCACGGTGGAGTCCGAACGGATATCCAGTGTCAGTTGCTTGAGCCCGCCGCCCCCCATTTCCAGTTCCCCGCCGTCCAAAACCAACGTCTTGCCGGAACAATCCAACACGGTGGCGGATGACAAACGCAGCACCGCGCCCTTGCCGACTACCAACACCTTGACCGGGAATGCCGCGCTCCGCCCGAAACTCTTGAACTCCAACTTGTGCCCGGGCGAAATGATGAAGGTTTCATCCGGCCTGGACTTGAGGTCCACACCACCCCAGTTCTCTGGGGCCATGATATCGACGCCCTTGTCCGACGTGGAAACGACCGCAGCCCGTGCCCCTGGCAACAGAGCGCACAGGATCAAAATAACGAGTGATGATGTGATGTTCATAATTTAGTCTCCTGCCTGTAGAATTTCGATGCCGTTGATCTTGGGGAGATCGGCCGGACCCTTGCGCAGATTGATGATGATGTTGCCATCCTTATCCGGCATGATGTTAGGAATTTCCTTCATCACCGCCTTGTTACGCCCGCCGGCCGCCGCCGCGATGTCGAAATCCTTGAGCGCGGATCTGCCATTGATATCGACGTTGAAGACGCGCTTGCCTTTGGCTTCAGCTCCCGATGCAGTCGCCTTCACTACAGGTTGTGTCTCAACGGGAATAGACGGATCGGCCTTGCCGCCCTTCTTGGCATCGGGCATGGAGCCCTTTTCAGTGGGATTGGGGTCAAAACCCTTTTCGGCAAAATAGAGCCGTACTTTGTAGCCCTTCGCCCATGGTTTCATGGAGAACGTGTAGGTAAACTCCCCGAGGCGATAGAGGTTGAACAGCTCTGGCGGCGCGGATGGTGTGGCGCTGGTATCCACGATGCTCCGGTCCGTATCTTTGCCGCCGAGTGGATAACCGGTGTCATATCCGGCATCGGCCAGGAAACCCTTGGCCTCCCTGCCCTTTCCGCCCAGGGCACCGCAGCTAATCTTGATGGAAGGAACCGGCTCGTCATACCATCGGGTCGGCAGACCGGTCTCCGGCGAGCTTGCGACCTGCGCGTTCTTATTCAGCGCGACATCGCATTCACTGGATTCGATCGGGGTCACATCGATGTTCCAGCCGTCGAACACGACGAGCGGCTTGTCGCCTTTGAGATCCGTGCTGGCGGCTTCGAGGGTAATTACCTTAGACTCCTTGGGCACGAGTGATATATAGTTGTCCGAATAGAAAACCGGCAACACGCGCTCGCCGGAACTTTCGCGGCGCAACTGGAGATGAGCCATCAGCGCGATCTGGTCGGTGGGATTGCGAACCGTCACATCGAGCAGGCACCTGCCCCCGGCGTCGCGGCGCTTGACGCTCGCTTCGAGCTTCACCACTGGAAGGTTCTGCAACTCGAGAGACGCCTTCCCGTTCCAATAGAAATTTTCCGAGATCAATTTCCCTGCGGCATCGCGGAGTTGAAGCTTGATGAAATGCACGCTGGTGAGATTCTTCGAAGGTGGCAGGCTGCCCAGATCGGTTGCAGCGGTCGCTGCGGCTTCCACCTTCAGATCCGTTTGGTTCGCCTGCGTGCCGTCCATGTTGAAGACCTCAACCGTGGCGGTGGCACCGATGAGCGGCGTCGCCGTGTTGTTGATGACCTGCACATGCCCGGCGACTCCTTTGCCGCCCTGATTGAACATGATGTGGACCGGTTCACAGGCTTTCTTTACTCCGAAGAACGATGCAAACGACTCCAGATCCCAGCTGTAGATCTGCCAGACAAAGCTTGGCTGAGCCGGATTGCTCATCCAGATGATGATGCCCGTGGTGGGGTTGAAGAGTTGGTAGAAGCGCCCCTCGTAGATCGCACGAAAGGATTCGTAGTTGGCCAACTGCGCCTTGCGCACGAAGTCCGCCAGGTTCAGCACCTTGCCATAGCGCGCACTGAGCGCATCCCGGTACCCATCACCCCTCTGGGCACCTCTTCCGAGATCATGCGAGACCCAGTCGTCGTTGAAGCTTTCCCAATCTTTTTTCGGCATCATCGACTGCACCGATTCCAGCGTGGGAATCGAGACACTGCCGAGCTCCGACTTGAAGGCGGTATCCGCACCATAATAAGCCCCAGGGGACGATTTCCAATAATAGCCTCCGCTGCCCCCGGTGCTGACGCCCCCCCCTTCTGCGGAACTCGACTGATAACGTCGGGTCGGGTCCTCATCCGTGATCATTTTCTTCAGCACATCGTTGATTTCGGGAGGTGGAACGCCTTCATTTCGCCCGCACCAAAGAAGGATCGAGGCATGATTGCGGAAGCGCACGAACTTGTCCCGGCAATTGGCCAGATAGGGTCCGATATCCTTCACATTTGCGCCATCACCCGGATTGGGCTGGATAAATTCATCCCAGAGCATGATGCCATATTGGTCGCAAAGCTCATAGAGATCCTGGCTGGTGCTCTGGCCCACCCAATTGCGAATGATCGTGTAGTTGGCTTCCTTGTGCATCCGCACCTGTGCTTCCAGCCGCTCGCGCGGGATGCGTTTCAATGCCTCGTCCATGCCCCAGTTGCCGCCCTTGCAAATCACGCGCACCCCATTCACCGAAACCGTCAGGTTTTCGTTCCCGGGCACGTGGTAGGCGAACTCGCGCACGCCGATGGATAGGTCCTTCGCGTCGGAAACCGCGCCGCCCGCCTCGAAGCCGAGGTGCACCGGATAGAGGTTCTGCTCCCCGTAGCCGTTAGGCCACCAAAGTTTCGGGTTCTTGATCTTCAGCGCGGGAACCGTGGCGGGATCGAGGGTGACGAGCTTTGAGGAGTTCGGTGCCAGTTCAACGGCTAGCTGGAACGCAATATCTCCGAAGCTGCCTTTGAAGATGCCTTGCTGCGCATGATCGCTCACATTCCTGAGCTTCGCCTGGATCCTGATATCGGCGGAGTCCACTTTGGGCAGTGGTAGGTCCGTGGTGATGAACGGCTCCTCAATCAGGACCGGGCCGGTGGCCGACAAAAAAACTTTCTGCCAGATGCCGGTGTTGCGGTCGCGAATGGGCGGAATCCAATCCCAGCCCATCGAGCAGAGGAACGTGGCCCCATCCATGGCCGAGATGCCTCCATTGTGGCCGTTCTGCAGAATCCCGTTGCGCAGCGTGTGTTCATTGCACGTTCCCGGATTCGGCTGCGGACTCACCCTGACCGCCAAGGTCGCCACCTCACCGGGTTTGACCACGGCGGACACATCAAAAATCCCGCGGATGAAGGCGCCTCGGATCGCTCCCACGTTCCTGCCATTCACCCAGACATCGGCGGTGTAGTTGATGCCGTCGAAGTTCAACCAGATTTTGCGTCCGGCATAGGAGGCGGGCGGAGTGAACGTCGTGCGATACCAATACGGAGTGCGGCAAAGGCTATCAGGTATTCTGTTCGGGCGGTTATTCTCGCCATACAGCGGCTCGGGATAGACCTGGTTGTTGACTAGGGTTGTTAGAGCAGTCCCCGGCACGGTGGCCGGATACCAACCCGCCGGCTTGAAGGTGGCTTGCGAGAGGTCCTCGCCTTTTGCGGTGACTTTCGCGGCATCCTGGAGTTGCCAGTTCGCAGAGAGAATCACGGGGACCGGCAAGGATTCTGCGTGGATGAATGGAATGAGCGCAAGCGCCAGCAGCGCGGTGAAAGGTCGTTGATTCATGAGGTGAATGTTTGCCGGGCGGCTGATAGTGGCGGGACTGCCGTCTGCAAGGTCATGATGGTGGTTATTTTACGGTTTTCACGGCCGGCGCGAACGAATCGGTTCTGAAGGGTTTTGCGGGAAGTCCCTGCGAGTTGTAAAGATTGGCATCCGTGAAATTCCCCCATGCATAACGCACCGCCTGCGGATTGGGAACTTTCCCGCAGGTAATTTCCACGCTGTCGCCAATGATCGCGGCATCCGCCCAATGGAAGACGTGATCCTCACCGGCCACGGCAAAGCCGCGCAACGGCGCGGACGACTTTTTGACCTGTTGAAAGGGCACCACTTCACCGGCCATGAGGGGCAACCCAGCGGGCTTGTATGTCAGCACGACCTTCGATCCCTGCACCACATGGCCTGCGTAAACCGGGCCATCGGTGATCACATCCTGCTTGGCATAGACGTTTTTGAGCGCATGCAGGGCCAGACGTTTGGCGACTAACAACTTTTGCTTGGGATGGATGTCCTTGGCGTTGCCCAGATCATAGCTCATGGCCTCACCGGTGAATGGCAGGGATGTGGTCATGGTTTGCGCTTCCCGCAGCTCCGCCCAATTGGATTCGCCGGGTTCGTCTTGCGGCTTGTATTTCGGATCAAATGACGACAACTGCACCCAGTAGAATGGCAGTTGCGGTTTATGGAAGAAACCGCGCCAGCAGTTGATCAACAAGGGAAATGACTCGCGGTATGCGAGCGCACGGCTGGCATTCGATTCGCCCTGATACCAGATCACCCCGGCTAGGTTCATCTCCTTGAGCGGGTGGATCATTCCGTTGAAAAGATTGCCGGTGTAATCCCGGCCGTATTGCGGCGGGATGACTCCCCAGTACGCATCCCTGGGCAGCCGCGTGGGCTTTCCGAGCTTGATGTTCTCAAAATGTTGCGACAACTGCGCCTGGTATTGTTGCTCTTTTTGATCATTTTCAGTGATGGCCTTCTGCTCTGCCTGCGGTGTCCACGCCGCCAATTTCGCTGCGTTGCCCTTGAAGTAATCACCGGCGGATTCGAGTTTGGCCAATTCATCGGGTGACACCCATGGTTCCAGCATACTGCCACCCCATGAGGTGTCTATCAGGCCTATCGGCACCCCAGTGGCATTGTGGATTTCGCGGGCATACAAATAGGCGACCGCGGAAAAGTTACCCACGTCCTTGGGAGTCGCGTGCATCCAGCGTGTGATGTTCAAGTCCTCCGCCGGGCCGTAGGGGCTGACATTGTGAAGCTTCAGGACGCGGATGGAGGAATTGTCCGACCGATCGATGAGCGCTTGGACGACGTGATTCGGGTCCGCCTTGGCATCCAGGCTCCGCTGCAATGGAAAATCCATATTGCTTTGTCCCGAACACAGCCACACGTCGCCCACGATCACGTCCTGCATGGCCATGACGTCATCTCCGGATGACACTAACAACAATTGCCCCGCCGAATTTTCCTTGAGAGTGGGGAACACCGCGCGCCACTTGCCTTTGGCATCCGCTGTCGATTCCACGGAGATTTCGCCGAACCGCACATGCACCGCCATCCCGGGTTTCGCCCAGCCCCAGATCGAGGTGTTTTCACCGCGCTGCAGCACCATCGAGTCGGTGATGAAATTCGGCATCCGGAGATCGCCCGATTTTTGTTCCCTTAAAAGAGTCACACGATCCATCCCGTGATACCTCCCATAAGTCAGGAAATCCTTGTTGCGTTGCGTGTCCTGGGCTGATGCCACTGCGAACCATCCGATAAAAATGACAGACTGACTGATTTTGAACATAAATTTCATGGTGAGGTGATCAATAGCCGATATGGGTCAATGGCTGTTGACCGAGGCGTTCACGCAGTTGCGCTAGGTAAAGACTGGCGGGCTCCACCGGTGTTCCGTGCGACGAAAGCCACGGGCCACTGGGTGGGGGCTCTTCGCCCTTTTTCAATTTCCCCTGGCTCACTGCACCGTTGCAGCCGATGCACCAGTTCGTGGCACCGGGCGGCTGCTGCACGTCAAGACTCTTGGCCAGACAATTCCAGGCCACCGCCCAGCCGATGGCCCAACCATGGCCGGAACCCGCGGTATGGCGGTTGATGAAATCAATCCTGCCATTTGCCAGACGACAATTGTCTATCAGTAGTCCGGTGGACCAATGCATGTGGGGCTGGATGCCGCCATTGCCCTCGAAGGTGCAATTCAACGCCACATTCAACACCGCCTGTGAATTCAGGGTGGCGACATAGAACGCCCCGTCACCCGAAGATGAGCAGCGGTCGATCAGGACCTGGGACCCCACAAGGGTGAAATCCGACGGATAGCCCGCCCCCTTGGCCACGCTGGCGGTATGGGCGGCGTGAACGGCTGCAAGGGTGATGCGCCGCGCGCCGCCCAGCACCTTGACAATATCAAGGGTGTCGTGTGTGGCCATATCCCTGACCCAGCAGTCCTCACAGTTATTGAGTGTGACGGCGGTATGGTTCGCCGCGGCAAGAGTGCCGGTAGGCGGCGGCGAATGGATTTGCAGCGATTCAAGCCCGCAGTGTCTCAGGCGCTTGGGCGGCGTGGTTTTGATCACCACGGCAGTGTTAGAATCGAGGAACCTGGCATCCATCGCATCGCTGAGCGGCACATCCAGTGTCAGGCGCTTGCCCTGGATTGAGCGGACGGTCCGTTCGAAGGTGACCGGCGCGTCGTTTTTCATCCAGGTCTGTGGTTTGCCATCCCGCACCAGATGGTCCATGCCCATGAAGTGAATCCACTGGGCGGTCCGCGGCCAGCGAATGAGAATCGCATCGCCCGCCACGAGTCCGGTCGCATCCGTCACGGACAAACTGATAGCTCCCGCCGGAACATAAGCGTCGGTGATCGGGAACGTGGCGGCCGGATTTTCCTTGGGGAACTTCAGCCGGCCGCCCTCCATGACGAGGCAGGTATGCGGGGCTCCGGTCATTTCGATGACGGTGCCATGGGTGGCTGCGCCCGAGCCGCGCAAAACGATGCCATCCTGGGAAAGGGTGATCGGCATGGCGCAATGGAAGGTTCCGGGACCAAGCAGGACCGTGCCGCGAAATCCATCGTGCGGCGGCATGGCGGCCACCGCGTCGATGGCCGCCTGAATGGTTGCCGAATCATCGGCGGCGGACGGTGCTAGCGTTATTCGAACGGGCACAAGCGGCAGTTCAACGCCACCGCCACCATAGCCGGCATGGGAAAAATCCATGATTCGGTCGCCACCGGGCAATGTTTGATAGATAAGTGTGCCATGGGTGTCCAGCTGCGCCCATTCGCTATGCGCCATGGGGGCAGCCACCACTTGAACCCATACGCTACCGGCCAGCAAGAATGGCAGGAGCGCAGGTGGTAATGGATGGGCTGACCGGATCATATATCCTCAAGGTTGCACCGCTGCTGGCTTGTTGCGAGACGGAGGAGGATCGACCGCTTCCGTATCCGTGCGGTATGGCAGCGCCGGGAGGCCCGCGCCATTGTAAACCGTGCATTCGGGGAAGTTCAGAAAAGCATAACGCAACGCCATGGGCTTGCTCACCTCGGTTGCGGTGACTTCCAGGATCTCCGCTTTCAACTCCGCCTTCGCCGGATAAAACTTCCCATCTGCCCCGGCCAATTCGAATCCGCCCGGGCTCCTCAGCGTCAAGCCCACTGCATTGGCCGCAAAGGCGACGACCGCCGTCCCGTTAGAAAAGTCGATCTTGCCAAACTTCGGTCCCTCTGCCACCACCTTCTGGCCATAGACATGGCTGAGCGCCCACAGCGCCGCGCGCTCCCCGACCGGTTTTTTGTTAGCAGGATGGATGTTGGTGGGGTCTCCCACATCGACGGCGGAAACCACGCCGACATTGGGCATGGTCTCCGACACCCTGATCATTGCCTCGCGCACCAGCGGCCAGCTTACTCCCTTGTCCGTCATGACCGTCGGCGTCGGCACACCACACTGATAACCGGCGAGCGCCACCATGATCAGAGGCAGCGGCTTGCCACCCCAATCTTCCCGCCAGCCATGGATGAGCTGGGTCATGAGCGCGGCATACTGGCCGCCGCGCGTGGCGTTGGATTCCCCTTGATACCAGATGAATCCGGCGAGAGGCACTGGATTGAGCGCCTGCATGTCGCGCCGATAGAGGAGGCCAAAGTCCAGATAGAGACCTGCCTCGTTCATCCTTGACGCCTCATCCTTGGTCAACTGGTCAGGCGGGCGGGGGGGCGCCTTGATGCCCTTGCTTCTGGCTTCCGTGAGGACTTTGCGATACTCACCGGCGGTCTTTTTGTCGGCGGCGGCTTTTGCGCCCAGTTGGTCTTGCAATGCCAGGGCGCGGGCTTTTTTGGCGAGGAACTCCGCATCCTTCTCCATCATCCGCTCCGGCACGAACCACTCGGCGGGCCGCCCACCGGCAGCGAGGCAGATCACCCCCACCGGCACCTTCTGTTGCGATCGCAGCTTTTTCGCGAAGAAGAAGCCGACGGCGGAAAACCTGGCGGCGGATTCCGGGGAGCAAACCGCCCAGGTGTCATGGGTGATGGCTTGTGGTGTGCTGTTATTGCCGCCTCCCTGATAGAACCGGATCTGGTCATCCGCGGCGGCGGCGGCTTCCGCCTCCCCGTTCAACACCGGGGTGTAGCCTTTGAGGAGGGTCATCACCATGTTCGACTGCCCGGTGCAGAGCCAGACTTCTCCTGCTAGAATGTTCGTCAGCTTGAGCGAGTTGGATCCGGCAATCTCAATGTCCGGCACCGGCCCCACCTTCTGCGCGGAAAGTTGTGCCCGCCAGGGTTTCTCCTTCCCCTCACCCACAGCAGTCGCCACCACCACGCCCCCGAGTTTGATGGTGATCTTCTCGCCGGGATCGGCCCAACCCCAGAAGTTAAGTGGTTCATCTTTTTGCACGACCATGTGACTGCCGAAAATCGGTGGCAGAACCACCGCCGCCTCAACGCTGGCAGCGCAGGCGACGGCAAGCAGCGGATGGAGAATGAAGCGGGTTGCGAGTGCTTGCACTGGGTCCTTGTAACCGGTTATCCTAGGAAGGGAAATAGAAACCACAACCGAGGGCAGCGAGATGGCCTGACTGACTGCAATCCAATTCATCTCCGGAAAATTTCACGGAATGCACTGATAATGAATGAGTTGTAAATTTCATAGTCGCACCTCTTGGGGTCGCCTGAGATTTGATAGATCAAGGTCATCTTTTCCGTTTCATCCTCTTCAATCCGAGTAATCCGTGGTTAAAAAACGGCGCTGCAACCATTTCCATCGTCCTTTTTAGGGTTATGTGTTGGCGTTCAGTCAAATCCTTTGTCTCGGATCTTGCGTCCTGGGTCTGAGGCGAAGTCTCGCCAGATTACTGATGGGAATGATTCCAGCACTCGACTTCGACCTTGGGCTTTTCACCACCGGCATTGGCCGGGTTGTATTCGATGGTGAGGTGTTTGGTTTCACCGGGAATGAGTGAGAAATACCCGTCATTCATGAAGACCGGCAGGACTTGTTCGCCGGTGCCTGGTTTGACCGGTTTCGGCCGGATGGCGAAGGCGACCGCGCCCGAATTGGCCGGGTTGGTGATGTCCAGCGCGAGCTGGGCCATGCCGTTTGCCAGCACCTTCGAGGTTGGCGTGGAAACCTCCAACTTGACCGGTTTCAGGCCGGCCAGCGCCGTATAATCGAGATACTTGCTGCCGCGCCAATAGAAGTTCTCGGAAACCACCTTGCCGGTGCCATCGGTCAACCGGAGTTTGACGAAATGGGTGTCTGTGAGATCGCCCGGCACCACCAGTTTGAAGCAATCGGCCACCGCATTGTAGGGTGAACTCACAACGGCGGATTGACGGGCCTTTTCCTTGCCATCCAAATTATAGATCCACAACTCCGCCTTGAGGTTGTCGACGGACTTGCCGGTCGTGTTGACCACCCGGATGCGGTCGTCACTGGCATTCCAATAGATATGCAATGGTTCGCAGGCGGTTTTGGCACCCCAGTATGATCCGGTGGTGTCATAATAGTAATCATACGTTTGCCAGGCCAGCGCGGGATAAGCGGGGTTGCTCATCCACAGGACCAGGCCGAAGGCATCGCGGTCGCTGTGATCCAGCCAGCCTTCAAACAATGCTTTCATCGATTCCAGATTGAGCAACTGCGCTTTGCGGCAGAAATCCTCAATGCCGGTCGGCTGGCCGTAGCGTTGGGTGATGGCTGCCGCGTAACCACTATCCTTACCATCACCCGGCTTGCCGTTGGAATCCGCCGGAAACAAATACTTGCTCCAGGACGAATTACTCGGCCACTGGTCTTGCGGACGCATGAACTTCCTCAGGCTCTCAATGGTGGTGACTGTCGGGATGCCGCTCACGCTGCGGAACTGGTCCTCACCCGCCTGGATTTGCACGCCGGCGAAACAATTTTTCAGGTCGAGGTCCGCCCATTTTTCGGATCCGGTGGCATATCCGCGGATGCCACATGGCTGGGAGTTGCGGTCGTAGCCATCATAAGTTCTGATGATATCGCGCAGTGGTTCCTGCAGCATCAGGTCCATCTGGACATCATTCATCACACACCACAGCGCGATGGATGGATGGTTGCGGAATTGTTTGATCTTCTCGATCGCATTCGCATAGTAGATGCGTGATTCGCGGGACGTGCCTTTGGCATAGCCGTCGGCCTCCACCACGCCAAACGATTTGCGTTGGGTCACTTCCCCCGCGCGAAAATCATCATCCACCAGGTGGATAATTTGCTGAAACTCCGCCTTGCTGGCCACCATCCCGGCGATCTTCGCCGCCGTCTGCGGGGTCAGCCCACCGACCTTGACCAGATCGTCCGCGGCGGCTGCCGAGGGCCGGCCATTCTTCAGTTCGCGATACAACAGAGCGTAGGCATTGGAGAGCAATTTTCTGCTGAGGCCCACGGTGGGTGGCTGCGGCATGAATTCGTCCCACACCATGATGCCATATTTGTCGCAGGCATCATAGAACGCCTGGTCAAACGTCAGGCCGCGGATGTTGCGGATGACGTTGAAGTTCATCTCCCGGTGGAGGCGCAGGCGGGTGTCGTAGTCGGCCGACGTGCGGCCACGCAGCATGAACTCCGGCGAGCCCCAGCTGCCGCCTTTCAGGAACAGCCGCTGGCCATTGATGCAGAAGTATAAAACATTCACGAATGTCTGATAACTGTATTGCTTGATCCCGAATGTCAGATTTTTCCGGTCGGAGACCTTGCCGCCCGCGCGGAATTCCAACTGGCAGGTGTAGAGGTTAGGATCACCATAACCATTGGGCCACCACAACTTGGGGTTGTCGAGATGCAGCGCCGGGGTGTCCTTGGCACTCAGCGTGACGGTTTGCGTCTCACCCGCCTGCAGCGTGACGGATTTCTTGAACGGGATCTTGCCAGGGTTGATCTCGCCCGCCAACTCGCCGGTGACCGCCGTGGCGGCCGCATTGGCAACCTCCACCTGGACGGACAGGTCGGCCTCCGTTAGATTTGGCAACTCGCTGCGGACCCATGGGTCGAGCAGGGAAACCTCGGCGGTATGGGTCAAATAGACATCGCGGGTGATGCCGGTATTCAGCCCGGGAACATCCGGCATCCAGCCCCAGCCATTCTTGCAGATCAATGACGGGATGGTGGGGTTGGTCTTATCCTTGCCCTCATTATCCTTATCCAGCACCGGGATGTATGTCAGCACCGCCAGTGCGTTCCGGCCGGTGCCATGCACCAGCTTGGTCACATCGAAGCGCCCGCGCTGCAGGAATCCCTGCATGCTGCCAACCTTGGTGCCATTGATATAAACATCCGCATCACGGTGCGCGCCGTCGAGGTTCAACCAAACCCGGCCGGTCTGGTAATCCGCCGGCAGTGCAAACTCGGTGCGATACCAGTAGTTCCGGTTATATTTCTTGATGTTAGTTGAGCTGATATCACCGCCGGCTGTCGGCTCCTTTTCCACTCCGGCGTTGACATAGGCCCCGAAGGCGGTGCCGGGGACTTGTGCGGCCAGCCATTTGGCGGCGGCATAACCCGGCGCGGAGATCTGCGCGCCGGTGTCCTTGACGTCCGGCTGCGGAGCCAATTGCCACGGACCCTCGTTGAGCGAGGTGAGCTCACCCGCCAGCAATGGCACCATGCCAAGCCCGAGGACCATAAGACCGAGCGCTGTCATGGTCTGATTGTTAGTTATGCTAACAGAATTGTTATGTATTTTCACGGTGGTGTTGAAGATGGGGGTTAATATTGTTTGCCGGGATCAGGGACGCCGTTCTTTGGTGTCGCTGGTTTGGCGGCTGGCTTGGGCGGCACCGGTTTTTGTTCCGGGGTGCCCCAGAAGGTGCTCCAGGGTGCCGGCAACTGCGGCTTCTTCGGTGGTGGCGGTGTGAAGGTCGGTGTCGGGTGAGGGACGTTGTTCCAACACTCGACGACCACTTTGGGTTTCTCACCGCCGGCTTTGGCCGGGGGGTAATCAAAGGTGATATGTTTGGTTTCACCGGGCAGGAGCGCGAAATACCCGTCGTTCATAAAGGCCGGCAGCACCTGCTCGCCGGTACTCGGGATGACGGGCTTGGGCCGGATCGAGAAGGCCACCGTGCCGGAGTTGGGCGGGTTGGTGATATCGAGTGTCATCCGGGTCATGCCGTGGGCCAAGGCCTCCGACTTCGGTTCGGTGACCACCAACTGCACCGGCTTGAGATTGTTCAATCCGTAGTAATTGCGATAGTTGGTGCCCCGCCAGTAGAAGTTTTCGGAGACGACCTTGCCGGTGGCATCGCTGAGGCGGAGTTTCAGGAAATGTGTCGCAGTGACATCGGCCGGCACCGCCAGTTTGAAGCAATCGGCGACCTCCTTGTGGGACGAGTTGATCACCGCCGATTGCTGGGATTTCCTGCTACCGTCCAGGTTATAGATC
>Ga0114958_10000346_pt1 | contig 40308 bp, 32 predicted proteins | sample C_130208_EF_Meta_FD_89577 | JGI IMG/M metagenome (GOLD analysis project Ga0114958, IMG submission 89577) | Freshwater microbial communities from Lake Croche, Canada to study carbon cycling - C_130208_EF_MetaG | ecosystem: Environmental > Aquatic > Freshwater > Lake | place: Lake Croche, Canada... | reverse complement strand
GTTTGACGGTCACCAATTACCAATTCACGTTGTCCACGACCTACAGGAATCATAGCATCTACTGCTTTAATACCTGTTTGTAGAGGCTCCGTAACTGGCTGACGGAAGATAACTCCAGGAGCTTTTCTTTCCAAAGGCATTTCGTATAAATCGCCACCAATTGGACCTTTTCCATCAATTGGAAAACCAAGTGTGTTAACTACACGTCCTACCATTTGCTCTCCTGTTTTCAAAGAAGCAATACGTTGCGTTCTTTTGGCAGTTGAACCTTCTTTAATTCCTGTTGAAGGTCCTAAAAGTACAACCCCAACATTATCTTCTTCAAGATTCAAAACGATCCCTTCAAGTCCATTGTCAAATTCTACTAATTCTCCATATTGAACATTCGATAAGCCGTAAACACGAGCAATACCATCACCAACCTGAAGCACAGAACCCACTTCTTCTAATGTAGCACCCGTTTCAAATCCTTCTACTTGCTTTTTTAATATTGCTGAAATCTCAGCAGGTTTAATTTCCGCCATAATTATATAAATAACTAGTTACTTAATTCTCTTTTTAATACTTCTAATCTGTTGGCGACCGAAGCATTATATTGCTTGTCTCCTATTCTTAAAATAAATCCACCAATTATCGAAGGATCTACTGTATTTACAATCGTTACTTTCTTATCTGAAAAGTTTCCAATTTTAGCTAGTATCTTAGCTTCCATATCCGAATCCATAGGAACAGCAGTAGTAACTTTTGCTACTTCAACACCATTCATAATGTCAAATAATTTATTGTATTCTAAGGCGATTGAATCTAATATCTCAAATCTTTTGTTTTCCAATAATAAATGAAACAGACTTTTAGTCACCTCATTTACAGAAGCAAAAACCTCTAAAACTACATTTTTTTTAACGTCTGTTTTAATGAGTGGATTTTGAATAAAAGAACTCAATTCTAAATTCCCATTTATAGTTGATGCTATTAACGCCATGTCAGAGCTCACTTCTGAAGATACACCTTTGGAGGAGGCGATCTCTAAAATGGCTTTTGCATAACGAATTGCTGCTCTTATTCCTGACATATTAGTTTAATTTAGCATCGCCTAACATTTTTTCAACCAATTTAACTTGGGCTTCTTTGTTAGATAATTCGTCTTTTAATAATTTTTCAGCAATGGAGATAGACAAGCTGGATACTTGTAATTTTAATTCTGCTAAGGCAGCATTTTTTTCTCCTTCAATAGCCGCTTTCGCTTGTTCGATCATTTTCAATCCTTGAACCTGAGCTTCGTTTTTAGCATCAGCAACCATTTTCTCTTTCATTTCACGTGCATCTTTCAACATCGCATCACGCTCTAATCGGGCTTCTTGTAAAATTCGTTGGTTGTCTGATTGAAGATTTTGCATTTCCTTTCTTGCATTTTCAGCAGAAAGTAAGGCGTTTTTTATGCCTTCTTCTCTTTCATTAACAGCATCAAGGATAGGTTTCCATGCAAATTTTTTCAATAAGAAAATTAATCCTACAAAAATTATTGTTTGCCAAATGAACAAACCAAACGAAAAATCATTTATTAACTTTTCCATAGTATATCTTTAATTGTAATCTTTTAATTTAATGTTTTTAAACAAAAGCTGCAACCAACCGTTACAGCTTTTTGTTTTCAAGAATTATACAGCAAATAAAGCTGCAAATCCAATACCTTCAATAAGCGCAGCTGCAATAAGCATAGCGGTTTGAATTTTTCCAGTAGCTTCTGGTTGACGGGCAATTGCATCCATTGCAGAACCACCGATTCTACCGATTCCAATACCTGCTCCAATAACTACTAATCCTGCTCCAACGATTTTAGGAATTTCCATAAAAATATGTATTAAAAATTAAACATTCTCTTTTAGATCTTAAAGTCTTATCCTATAACATAAGTGACTTTATGACGTGTGACTTATTAATGAGCCTCTTCGTGATGATGCTCTTCTACTGCCGAACCAAAATATAAGGCAGATAGCATTGTAAATATGTAGGCTTGCAACAAAGCAACTAATATTTCAATAATCGAAATTGCGAATGACAACATAAAAGACAAGCTACTTCCTAACCAACTTTTAAATATGAAAATCAATCCAATCAAACTCATTAATACGATATGTCCTGCAAAAATATTCGCATACAAACGAATCATTAATGCGAATGGTTTTATAAATACTCCTAATAATTCAATTGGAGCAAGTATTATTTTCATTGGTAAAGGCACTCCTGGCATCCAAAAAATATGTCCCCAATAATTCTTATTTGCTGTAAGATTGGTAATTAAAAAAGTGATTACGGCTAATCCAAAAGTGATAGCAATATTTCCAGTAACATTGATTCCTAGTGGGGTCAATCCGAAAATATTTAAAAACCATACAAAGAAAAAGATGGTTAATAAATAACTCATATATCTTTTGTAATGCTTTTCTCCTATATTAGGAATGGCTATTTCATCACGGATGTAAAGTACAATAGGTTCAAAAAGTCTTCCAAAACCAGAAGAAATACCTCCGTTTTTAGCATAGGATTTAGCAAGGCTTGTAAACAATAAAAACATTAATAATGCAACAACCATAATAGTTAAAACCCCTTTTGTGATAGACAAATCAATAGGTTTTGCATTAGAAGGATGATGCTCGTCTCCTGTTAAAGTTCCCGACGCATCTGTTTTATATATTTTTTCGTGATGCAATACATAATAGTTTCCGTTGCTTTCTGCAACAGCTTCTCCATGTTTTGCTCCTTCATTAAATTTTTCGGAAGAGAAATATTGTACGCCATTATCCCATAATATAATAGGTAAGGAAAATCCGTAGTGTGTTCCAGTGGCTTCATCAGCAAAAAGTGAAAATTCGTGACCATCTAATACGTGATGATTAATCACTTCCTTAATTTTTTCTTTAATTTCAGAAGCTTCGTCAGTTGCTACAGGAGCAGCTGTTTGAACAGTAACATTTGTTTCAGTAGGTAATTGAATGCTATCAGATACTGTATTTGAAAAACCAAATAAAGGAAGACAGGCAATTAAAGTTACTATTATAAATTGAAGTGGTTTGTTTGAATTCACCATGTTTGTTTATTATCTTAATTTATTACTTTCTGAAATTTGGTGCAAATGTACATCTTTTCTTAATTATACAAAGAACTAAAAATATATTTTTTGACGAAATTATTGATTTATAAGAGTTTTACTGACTATTGTTTAATATTCGAATGCTTACCACCGTCTCAATTGCTAAAAAAAGAGCAAATACGATAAAAAAATTGATTTTTTCTATTGCCATATTTGCTAGTCCTGAATCCAAAATTGGAGACAAAATAACATAGGAAACGCCCATTTTTAGAATAGTAATTAACATAAAAGTGTTTCCAACATGATCTATATTTTTGGCTTTTACAAGGATTAAGACATAAAGCAGAAGGATAGAAAATCCAAAGAAAAATCCATAAATAACTTCTATTGGGTAATGAAAATTTTGAAATTTGGGATTGTTATCATTAAAATGAAAAAACAATTTATGAATGGTATAAACAATCAATGATAAACAGAAGACTTCAGAAAGGGCTTGGTATTTTTTTAATTTCATATCTAATCTTCTGAGGATTTATTCATGTCTTTTAATTGCCTGTTAAGGTTATAAAATGAAATTGCGACACCAAAAAGCACCAAAAGCTTAACAAAAAGCTGATGTGGATTAGGATATTTAGTATCCAGGAAGTTTCCTAAATAAGAAAATGCAAATACAATTACTCCCATTTGAATGGGAATATTAATAAACGCCAGCCACTTATTAGGCTTGGGCTTCTTGGGGTTTGATTGGTCCGTCATTTCGTATACTCTCGATTTTAAGATTTGGCTTCATTACACAGCTAGCACTAAATTCGGCACCAGGTTCAACAGACAGTTTTCCGCAAATTACTTCCCCACGAATAATCGCTTTTGATTTTATATTCAATATTTCAGCAACCTGAATCTTTCCGTCAAATTTACCTTCGATATCGGCATTTTTGCAGATAATATCTCCTTTTATACTCCCTGCAGGTCCAATTACTATTTTACCATTCGATTGAAAATTCCCTACCAAATCACCGTCTAATCTAAAATCAGCATGAGAAAGAATATTCCCCTTTATAATAGTCCCCTCAACAATTCGGTTGGTTTTCCCTAATAGATCAGTATATGATTTTGGTTTTTTAGTAAACATATTATTCTTTTTGTATTGGTACCTATTTTGGTGGAGGATTATTCCCACTGTCATTCTGATTCGGAACTTCTTCTACTTGCTTTTCTTCATCAGAAGTTGGAATAACTGTATTGCCTTTATTTGGTTCCTCGGAAACTATAGACGTAATTAAAAATTCCTCGATATTCTTTTTAAATTGAATTATTTTATAATCTTCATTAGAGATAATATAGGATATATTAGGAACTTTATATTCTTTGTGTTCTTTTAAAATAGTAGCAATTTCAGTAGCAAATCCCTCCGTTTTCATCCCGTGAATAACAAGGAAATTTTCATTCATCGTATAAACATCATTTGAAAATTTAATCTTATTAAAATTTCGATCCTTAATCAATTTTAAGATTTTATCTTCTACAACTTTAGTTTTCGGATCTTTTAAATCTAAAACTCTATATACTATTTTCCAACTCAATGGCTTGCCTTCATGAAATTTCAAACTTTCTAATTTCGGAATATCATTTTTTAACATCGATTCTGCTTGTTTCCCTTCTTCCTGATTAGGATAATTCAAAGCAACTGCATTTAAAGCTTTTTTAAAATCCTCCAATCCCTTTAATTTTCCAATCGTAATGGCTTTCAATAATTCAAATTTTGGCAATACCGATTCTCCAGCATATTGGAAAATAGCAGATTCAATCTGACTAAGAACAGTTCTATAATCTCCATTTTCATACCATTTATAGATTTGATAATAATGCCCTTCTGGACTTTCTGCTAATGTAGTATCCTCACTTTTCAAATTGCCTAAAATTTGAGCATATCTGGAATCCGGGAATTTACTGATGATGTTGTTTTTCATCACCAACGCTTTTTCAGCGTCAATTTGCTCATAAATTTTAAACAGATTATACATCGTTGGAAGAATCAGTCGTTCCTCAGGCTTATTTACTAGAAGTTGTTCGAACTTACTTGCAGCTAGTTTGTTTTCTTTGAATTTTTCCTTGTAAATAATTCCTAATTGATAATAGGCAAAATTGCGTTCCTTTGCTATACTATCAATCGCTCTAATAGATTTAGGTAATTTACTAATATAAAATTCCGTGGTGTAGCGTTCGTCAATCTTATCTGTTTTTGTCTTTTCTTCTTTTGTCTGTTCTTCAGGATTCGTATCAACAACAGCTAAAGCTTTTTGTACCTCAATAGTGTTTTTTATAGCAGATATTCTCCAATTATCTTTTAAATTTCGATTACCCCAAATTTTCCGAAATTCATTCTTACCATAAGCTAAAGTAGCCGCATTATAAAAATAAAAAATACTCTGATTTGGGTTCATCGTATTGGCTTCTGAAGGGGGTTGAAAAGGACTTTTATTGATAGAAATTGGGTTTCCAGAACCGGAATTAGAATTAGAAGATCCCGATTGACTATTTGCCTGAATTCTGCTGGCTATAGCTGCTTCTTTTTCCTTTAAAATTTTCTGTGCATTTTCAGTAGCTTTTAATTTTAAAATGTAATTTTCAAAATATGCTGTTTTATCATTATCTGATAGCGAAAACACGTTTATAATACTGTCATTTACACTCGCGATTCCCTCATATTTGATGACATCTGTGAGGTTTTCTCTTTTCTTTTTTATTAATTTGTATTCTCTAGATTTAACATCCAACTGAACTAGAGTACTATCATAGTACTGTCCTGCTACTGGATATTTTGCTCTTTTAAAATAAATATCAGCTAGGTTTCTGTAATTAGATGCTACTAAATAGGTGTCCTTTGATTTTGATTTTAAAGATAATAAATATTTTTTTTCAGCATCCTTATAATTTTTTTTATGATCATAAAACAAGCCAAATTGATGATTCAAAATATCTAAAAAAGGTCTGTTTTCACGGTCTTTTAAAAGCTGATTCATTCTTTCTAGATAGACTAAGGTATCCCCTTTTTCGAAATCAAATTGTTGGGCTTGCCTCATTTCGGCATAAATCACGTAAGGTTTTGGGGCTTTCCTTTTCAAATCGATTACCGATTGATAAGCAGCAAAAGCGCTATCTTTATAGCCCAACTCCTCATACAGTTGACCTAATATAAAATTGTATCGTGCCTGTTCTTCTTTCGGTTTAGTAAAGTCTCTTGCTAATTTTAATCTGGCAATAGCACTGTCCTTTTGTTCTATATTCAAAAACGCCTGTGATAAAATAGCATTGGCATCAGCAAAAATCTGATCCTTAAATTTTATTTCCTTTAATAATTTCTTTAGATTAATAATGGCCATTTCATTATTATCCATTCTGATATTTGTTTTTTCACGCCATACTTTTACCTCATAGATCTTATTACTAAAGGGATATTTGTATAAAATATAATTAAAAGCTTCTAAGGCTGGGACAAAGCGCTGATCATAATATCTCGCTTTTCCCAAGGTTAAATAAGCATCATCCATTTGAGGGTTTTTCTCTATACCCTCAATGTTCATGGAGTGCTTCTGAATCGCTTTTACAGCTTTCGTTTCCGCCTTAGTAAAATTAGGATTGGCTGCTTCTTGACCAGGAGCGGGCTCCTCTTTATCAATTTGCATACGCTCAATCGGCAATCGAGCCCAAAAATTGTCTTTGTATTGTGATTTTAAATCTATGATTCCTTTGTCTAAGGCAACCCCTCCATTATACAATATATTGTATTTTGAGCTCAAAGCATGAGAATTCCGAGCCAAAAAAGTGTTTTTCTTGGTGGAACACGCTATCAAAAAAAGGAACAATCCTACTATCGTAATCGATTTCAGTACAGTGGTTTTCAAGGTAAAATGTATTTATTCTTAAAACTTCTTAAAGTCGGTTTTAGTATAACAAAGGGTAAAAATACATTTCTTTTTGATATGGAGAAAAAAATAGACTGCTTTTTGCTAAAGAGAACTCATAAAAGTCGATAAACTTCATAATCAAAAAACATAAACAGAGATTCCAATTTGCTAAAATCTAAATTACAATTGATTATACGGCAAAAAATGCTTCCAATTCTTTCAATGTTTCTTCAGAGGTTTGAATATCTTTAACAATTTCCCCTTTGTTCAAAACTACAATTCGGCTGCAAACATCAACAGTATGCTGCAAATCATGGCTGGAAACCAAAACCGTCACTGAGGGGTTTTCAGCTAGTTCCTTAATTATAATTTTTAATCGATTTACCGTTGTTGGATCTAAATTAGCAAAGGGTTCATCCAGAATTACGACCTCAGGATTTCCAATTAAAGTGGCTATAATCCCCACTTTTTTCATATTCCCTTTCGACAAATCGCGTAAATACTTTTTGGTATTTAAAATTTCTCCATTAAAAAACTCCGCATGTTTTGCTAACAAAGAATCAACATCGGCCTTATTTTGTCCCCTCAAATCACCAATGAAATAAAAATATTCTTCTGCGGTCAAATAACCGATTAGAAAACTTTCATCTAGAAAAGAAGCTGTAAATGGTTTCCATTTTTCGCTTTTACTAACCTCAACTTTATTGTTGATAATAATTCCCGTACTAGGTTGGATTAAGTCCAAAAGCAAGCTAAAAAAAGTAGTTTTGCCAGCACCATTATTACCCACTAATCCAAAACTCTCTCCTTTTTTAATTTCTAAAATATCTATTTTTAGAACCGTTGTTCCGCTATATATTTTTGAAAGTTGGCTAACTTGTATCATAATTGTAATTTTTTGAGATGTAATAAAAACAGAATGCTAGTTATTTTTTGTGTAGGCTTCGATAGTTTTGTATTTCTCTATTTTATAGGTTTTTTCTATGATAGAAAAAACTTTATTCTTGAAAGCAAAACCTAGTATTCCAGCCAAGACCACTAAAACATAGCCTGCAATTGGATTAATTAGATAATATCCAAAAGCAAAAAGAGCAACGGGTAAAACTAATTTAGGAAGGGATAAAAGCATGGTTTTCATATTGAACGCTTGTTTGTTTCCAAAAGCATTCGCACCGGAATCCAAATCAATCGGAGTTTTAGTATAAGCTCCACTCCATAACACCAAATGGGAATTAACGCCAATATTATAAATAGCGCCCACTACTATTGCCATATAAGCTTGCCATCCGAAATACAAATAAAAGCTAGCCAAAACAGTTGATATTATAGTCGCAAGTACCATTAACCACCATTTTGAAGCCAAATAATCTTTATATGTTATATTTTGACTCATCAATAATTTATAATACCCACTGTCCCAACTCGGTACAAACTGCCCGAAATTAAAAAGGAATCCTCCTGAGACAAATATCCCGGCAAATATTTGCATGATGTTTCCCGAATTCGGGATATCCTGTCGCAAAAATAACAGACCGTAAAAAAGAAAAAAGAAACCCATCATCACTGTTTTCTTAGACCGTTTATTTCGACTGATCAATTTAATATCATTTTTCAAGAAAGTCCCTAAAACGCCATATTTATTAAGCCATGCATATTCTTTTGTAGAAATCGCTTCTTTTTTGGCCACTAATTTTTCATCAAAATACATATGATCGATAAAATATTTATAAGCTAAAATGTAAAGCCCCAACAAAACTAAAATTGGAATCAAAACAACAACGGGCTGCTCATACAATGCTGTAAAAAAAACTTGGGTATATACCGTAATATCAAAAATCGCGAAATATTGAGAAGCTCCTAAAGCGAGAACCAAGATCGCAACAACGATTAGGATTATATCTTGTTTGCTTACCAAAACATTTAAAAAATTACTGGCATAAACAATCGCTATAATTCCTAAATGCCAACTTATAACCCCATAAAGGCTATATTCATTTAGTAATAAAACAATTGAAAAAGGGATAAAAAGAAAAGCATGAAGACTATTAAAAAAAGAAATGACGGTTTTGCCTAAAATATAATGAACCAGACTCGACTTTGGTATTGGAAGAATCATCAGCGGCTGAATATTCATCACCGGTAGTATTTGTAATAAATAACGGAAGAACAAATGCCCAAAGAACCAATAAAACAAGTATTTATTTACTATTAAAAACGGGTCGCTATAACCCTTTTCCTCGAGAATATAATAAACAGAAGAGCCTAATCCAACAAAAATAACAGCAAAATATAAGGCGAAAAAAACCATTATAATCTTCAAAGCCAAATTCGTTTTAAAAGAAGCCGATCTAAAAAAGGCTTTCCATTCTAATCTTATAAAATGTTTGAACATGCTTTTGATATTTTGGTTTAACTAATAGGTAGTGTTTACTTTGAATGTGTTACAAACTTTGTGATTTGTACTCGTGATATCAATTTACCCTTTCTTGACTATTTTTTTGTGAAATGTTTTATCGTATAAAGTAATCTATAACCTCTAGGTATTGAAATTTAAAATTTTAACGCTTTTAGAAAACTATTGACTTTACTATCTTTGCAAAAAAAAATACATGTCATCATTCTATAAATTAAATATTAAAGAAGTGAAACGAGAAACAAAAGACTCTGTTTCCGTCTCATTTAATGTCCCTTTGGAATTTAAAGATTTCTATACTTTTTTAGCTGGTCAATATATTAATTTAAAATTAACATTAGACGGTGAAGAAATCCGTCGCGCCTATTCAATATGTTCATCACCCGAAAGCGGTGAACTCCGAATTGCAGTAAAAGCAGTAAAAGGCGGGGCTTTTTCTCAGTTTGCGAATACCAAACTAAAAGCGGGTGATACTCTCGAAGTAGGTACTCCCGAAGGAAAGTTTACTTTTACTCCCGATGCCGATCGTGCCAGAAATTATGCAGCCTTTGTAGCCGGAAGCGGAATAACTCCCGTTTTGTCCATAATTCAAAGTGTCCTGATCAGCGAGCCTAAAAGTAGTTTTGTCTTGGTATACGGAAATAAAACCCCCCAAGAAACGATGTTTCACCAACAATTACATGATTTACAACAAAAATACGTAGCTCGTTTCTTCGTTCATTTCGTATACAGTCAGGCTAAAATAGCGGATCAGTTATTTGGTCGAATTGAAAAATCAACAGTTAACTTCGTATTGAAAAATAAACACAAGGAATTGGAATTCGAAAAATTCTATTTGTGTGGTCCGGAACAAATGATTACTTCAGTTTCTGATGTTTTGAAGGAAAATAATGTCAAAGAATCCGCAATTAAGTTTGAACTTTTCACCCCTTCTGCCGAAGAAAATGAAATTAAAAAAGCATTAGGTGGTCATACTAAAATAACTATTTTGGTTGATGATGAAGAAACCACCTTCGAAATGTCTCAAAAACAAACCATTCTCGAAGCAGCACTAAAACAAGGAATCGATGCGCCATACTCCTGTCAGGGAGGGATTTGCAGCAGTTGTTTGGCTCGCATCACTTCCGGAACTGCCGAAATGAAGAAAAATGCAATTCTTACCGATGGTGAAATCGCTTCTGGATTAATCCTAACCTGTCAAGCGCATCCTACTTCAGAAACAGTATATGTAGATTACGACGACGTTTAGAAATAATTCCAAATAAATAGTAAAGACAACTTCTCTGAAATGAGAAGTTTTTTTATTTTAAAGATATTCTGATTTTTTCAACAACTTGATTCGGTAAAATGGTTCGCATCACATTTTCATAACCGGGGACTGTTTTGTTTCCATAGAGTGAAGTCGGTAGTTTTGGATACTGATCACGATCTGACACTAAAGCGCTATCCTGGGATTGATTGAAAGGTGCAAATCCAGAATAAGGATGTGTCGCTCCCCAAAGTGTAATGACTTTTACACCTAACATCGCTGCAATATGAGCATTTCCGGAATCCATAGAAAGCATAATATCCATTGTATGGATTAATTCTAATTCCTGACTAAATTTTATTTTCCCCGCAATAACAATTGTATTTTCTAAGTTTGCAGCTAAGGTATTCAGCAATTCGATTTCGGAAGTACCTCCTCCAAAAAGAAATATTTTATACGAGGGATCTTTTGATAGTGCTACCAAAACCTCCCGCATCAAATCCAAAGGATAGACTTTTGAATCATATTGGGCAAAAGGAGCCACACCAATCCAACTCCCCTTTTTTATTCCGCTCAAAGAGATAATTTCTGGACTTAATGCTTCTTTTTGAGGAAAAATAGGATTAGACAAATTAATTGCAAAACCCAATTGGAGAAAAACATCCGAATGCCTTTCAAACATACTGCGAATGGGTTGGAATACCTTGTTTTCTGCTCGTGTCAAAGCGGCTTTATCCGCTCTCCCTTTATCTGTAAAAGCAACTTCGATTCCGCTAATTGCAAAAAGAGTCCGGATAATTTTTGATCGTAGAACATTATGCAAATCGGCAAAAGCATCAATTTGGAGTTTTTTTAAATCTTGAAATAAGCGCAGCAAGCCCAAAAATCCTTGATGTCTGTTTTTAGCATCGAAAGCAAAAAAGGAAACATTGGGCATCCCTCGAAAAAAAGACGCAAAAAAAGGGCGCGAAATGACGGTAATTTGAACTTCTGGATACTGATGTACAAGAGCGCGCAAAACAGGAACCGTCATGGCAACATCTCCCATTGCAGAAAGTCTCATGACGGCTATATGTTTATGTTCTCGCAACTTAAATTCTGGATTTATTTTTTATTCTGATATAAAATTGGGTTCAGATCATCGTCATTATACATCTTCATTTGCTTGTACACTTTCATGAATTTATCGCCACTTTCTATTGCAGCCAACAAATCATCAATAGCAGTCGACAAATCACTTCTTTGTTCCAGTAGAATATTCAATTTTGCCTGACATTTATCGCTATGGTCTTGTGTAGCATCTATACGATTAACTTCTTCCTGCATATGGTAGATTTTTAAAGCCAATATCGATAAACGGTCAAATGCCCATGCCGGACTTTCAGAATTGATTTTGGCATCGGCTTTTACTTTTACCGATTTATATTTCTCTAAGAAATAGCTGTCAATATATTCCACCATATCTGTACGTTCCTGATTGCTGGCATCAATTCTCCTTTTTAAGGTCAAAGCAGCTACCGGATCAATATTTGGATCCCGAATAATATCTTCAAAATGCCATTGAACCGTATCAATCCAATTTTTAAGAAACAACAAATGCTCAAAATTATCTTTGGGAAAAGGATTGTTAATAGGTTGATCGACATTGTCGAATTGATGGTAATCCCGAATACTTTGTTCGAATACAGAATAAGCTAATTTTGAAAACATATCTTTATATTTTAAAAAGCAAAGATACTTTTTATACATTTAACCCTTAAACTTTATACCTGTTTTTATGCAAATCCATATTCTATCCGATAATAACAGTGTATTAAACCATTTTTTGAGCCAAATCAGAGATATCAATACTCAAAACGATAGCATGCGTTTTCGAAGAAATATTGAACGAATAGGTGAAATAATGGCCTACGAATTGAGCAAAAATCTACACTATAAAAATATTGAAATCCAAACGCCAATGGGAATAAAAAAAACGACGGCAATTGAAGATCAATTGGTTTTATGTACTATTCTCCGGGCTGGATTACCCCTTCACAATGGCTTTCTAAATTATTTTGATGCTGCCGAAAATGGCTTTATATCGGCCTATCGACATCATCCCAACAACGATGACTATTTTGATATTGTGGTCGAATATCAGGCAATTCCAAAAATTGACAGTAAAATTTTAGTGTTAATAGATCCAATGCTGGCTACAGGAAAATCAATATTAGCCGTATTTAACAAGCTTAAAGACAAAGGGAAGCCCAAAGAAATACACTTGGCTGTTGCTATTGCGGCTCCGGAAGGAATTGCCTATCTAGAAGAAAATCTACCCGAAAACTGCCATTTGTGGATTGCTGCATTAGATGAGAAACTAAACGAAAAAGACTATATCATTCCCGGTCTAGGTGATGCTGGTGATTTGGCTTATGGGAATAAATTATAATTGAGAGAAAAAACAAAACATTCCCGTTAAAATAACTCCCAAAAGAACCACTTCTTTTTGCCATTTAACAGAAATAATTTCAATATGACTGGTCGCTAAAACAGCTAAGGGAGCAAAAGTAAATACCAATATATCGCTATTTTTATTTGGCGAAAGCACAAAGACAGCTACTCCAATAAAAAAAGCTAAAACTATTTTTTTATAGGTGGCATGTAACATTAACGGTCGGCTAGATAACGTTAAAGCGATCGAAACGATAAAAAACAAAGAGACTGTTGCATAAAGTGACAAGGCTAGATTTTCGTAGTTATTCTGAAAATAATCAATCTTATAATTGATCTGGGCATTTTCTAATAATACTGAAATCCAATTAGCATTTGTAATTAATGTAGACAAAAGGAAAAGTGTGCCTATTGTAAAAAAAGCAATAAAAGGCAAAACCCAATTTCTATAATCTCTTGAAGCATGAAATATAATAGCCACAAAAACTAGAATGATGAATAAAATTGCCCAAAAATGAAATAAAGCGGCAACAAAAATCCACAAAGAAGCATCAAATATTTTTTCTTTAATGGCCTTGTTGCTCCCCATACTAATCAATCGCCTCAAAGCCAACAAGAGTAATAAATTGGATAACATCATACTAGGATTGTTCCAAACCGAAGGAAAAAACAATAGGAATAAAAAATAAAATAAGGCGGTATATGTACTGTCTTTACTCAATCCATTCTTCTTGACAATAAAATTAATTATAAATAATGAAGCCAATATACTAACTAGGATAACTAATTTTTCAATTAAACTTAATTCCGATTTAAAAGTACTTTTGGCTTGTATTTGATAGATGTAAAAGAAAAAAAACACCGATATTAGTATCAACGAATAATTTAATGGTGTAGATTTTCGAAAAAGTCTTGTAATCATAAGGATATTTTATACTTTTGTAAATGTAAATATAATACTTGTTTAAAAAACGAAGCAGCATTCTGAATAAAAATTTCTTAACCAATGAGTTTTGTTCCGTCAAGTTTCAGCTAAACAATAAAAAAATTAATTTTATCTATTATGAAAGCATTTTTCGAAGGAATTCAGTGGTTGTTTGAGAACATTTTTTTTATCCCTCAAAACTTCTTAAGAAAATTAGAACCAACCTCTTGGTTTGGAGCTAATACAATCAATTTCATCTTTATGATCATTTGTGCCGCTGCAATGGTATATTGGATCAAACAATTGAAATTACACAAAGACAATAACGAAGAATATCAAGATACAACGGCACATTCTTTCTTTAAATAAAAAACCACAACCCCTATAAGAAGTTGTAGTTGATTTTTTAACAGATTAGATCTTAAATTCTGAAATGAATTTACAAATCAAATCCGATATCTTTTCTAAAATACATCCTGTCAAAATTTAGTTTTTCTATGTTTTGATAGGATTTTTTTGTGGCCGATTCAAAGTCTTCTCCAAATGAAGTAACCGCTAATACACGCCCTCCATTACTTAGAATTTTGCCATGATCTAGTGTAGTTCCGGCATGAAAAACCAGAGAATCTGTAACCGAATCGATTCCGATTATTTCTTTTCCTTTTTCAAAATCTTCCGGATATCCGCCTGAAACCAATACGATTGTTGTTGCACTTTTGGAATCTATTTCTAAGGAAACTTGGTCCAGACTTTCATTAGCAACAGCCTTAAACAACTCTACTAAATCTGATTTTAATCTCGGAATAACTACTTCTGTTTCCGGATCACCCATTCTTACATTGTATTCAATTACTATAGGTTCTCCTTTTACATTAATTAACCCGATAAAAACAAATCCTTTGTAAATAATTCCGTCTTTTTGAAGACCTTCAATGGTAGGTTTTACAATGCGACTTTCAATTTTTTCCATCAACACAGCATCAGCAAATGGTACCGGAGAAACAGCCCCCATTCCTCCGGTATTTAAACCTGTATCACCTTCGCCAATGCGTTTATAATCTTTAGCAGTAGGCAAAATTTTGTAATTTTTTCCATCCGTTAAGACAAAACAACTCAATTCTATCCCGTCTAAAAACTCTTCAATGACTACTTTGGAACTTGCTGATCCGAATTTCTCATGAACCAACATATTACGTAATTCTTCTTTGGCTTCAGCCAAATTTTGAAGAATCAAAACTCCTTTTCCAGCAGCTAAACCATCAGCTTTCAATACATATGGAGCCTCAAGTGTTTCTAAAAACAAACAGCCCTCTTCGACCGTTTCCTTTGTAAAACTATCGTAAGCTGCTGTTGGTATACCGTGCTTGACCAAAAATTCTTTGGCAAATTCCTTACTGCCTTCTAATTGAGCTCCTACTTTTGAAGGGCCAATAACAGGTATATCCTTCAATAAAGCATCATTTAAGAAAAAATCAAAAATTCCTTTTACTAGAGGATCTTCAGGCCCTACAACAACCATTTCTACTTTTTCTGTAAGCACAAATACCTTTAACGATTCAAAATCGCTTGGATTTAAAGCTACATTATGCGCAATTGAGGCAGTTCCTGCATTTCCAGGGGCTACAAAAAGTTTAGTGCAATGTGCACTTTGGAGCATTTTCCAAGCAAAAGCATGTTCTCTTCCTCCAGAACCAAGTAGTAAAATCGTCATTGTATAGGTATTAGTTTTCGATTGCAAAAATAGTGGGTTTTGAATGGAAATAATAATTAATTTCTAAAAAACTCGCAGATCTAAGACTATTATGGAGACTATTTAATTATTTTTGATAAAACTAACTTCCGAATTTTGAAACTTTTCAACCTTACACTTGCTCTTAATGGCTTTCCAATTGATAAGGCCCAAAAACAACTGAAGGATATATTAGCCATTTCAGAAGAAGACTATCCCGTATTTCTCGAAAATAAAAAACAAGAAATACTGACCTATCATCTAAATAACAACACTTTTTATAAAAACTTAGTAGGTCTAAAAGAAATTAAAAACTGGAATGATCTTCCGGTTTTGAATAAAAAAAACCTTCAAAAATCATTGCCGGAAAGATTATCAAACGGTTATTCTACTAAAAACACCTATACCAATAAAACCTCTGGTTCGAGTGGACAACCTTTTGTTTTTGCAAAAGATAAATATGCACACGCCATGACTTGGGCTTCAAACTGTTACCGATTTGGCTGGTACGGAATTGATTTTAATACCTCCTTGCAAGCTCGATTTTATGGGATCCCACTAGGTTTTTTTGGGAACAAAAAAGAACGGTTTAAGGACTTTCTAGCAAACCGTTTTCGATTTTCAATATTTGATCTTTCAGAAAGTGCATTAGACGTTTTTCTAGTAAAGTTCAAAGAAAAAAAATTTGATTACATTAATGGCTATACTAGCTCAATTGTACAGTTTGCTAAATTTTTAAAAACAAAAAACCTAATTTTAAAAGACATTTGCCCCAGTTTGAAAGTTTGTATTGTTACTTCCGAAATGCTCTTTGAGAATGATAAAATCTTATTAGCTAAACAATTTGGAATTCCTATTGTAAATGAATATGGCGCTTCAGAACTGGATTTAATAGCTTTTGAAAATCCCGATGGAGAGTGGCAGCTAAATTCGGAAACCCTCTTTATAGAGATTTTAGATGCCAATAACAAAGCCGTTCCAAATGGAAAAGAAGGCCGAATTATCATAACTTCTTTATTTAATAAAGCGCATCCATTTATACGTTATGACATTGGAGATATTGGAATCTTAGAAGAACAAACTAGTACAAAAAAACCGATCCTTAAAAAATTAATTGGACGAACTAATGATATTGCCATCTTACCAAGTGGAAAAAAATCACCGGGTTTGACCTTTTATTATATCACCAAAAGCATCATTGAAGATGACGGCAACGTAAAAGAATTTCGAATCAAACAAACAAAAATAGATACTTTTGAAATTGAATACGTAAGTGATGCCAAATTAAACTTAGAACAACAAAAAAAAATAGAACAGGCGATAACGCTATATCTTGAAGACGGTTTAAATTTAATATTTATCAAAAAAGAAATGCTACAACGAAGCAAAAGTGGTAAACTAAAACAGTTTACATCTCTGCTTTAAGGACTTTACTGTATTGGGGTTTTATAAGCAGTTGTGTATATAAAAATCCAACCATGCAACACAAGGAGAGAACTGTATTAAACTTATGAAAAAAACGATACACAAAAAAATTATGCTTTAATAACCTCCCTTTCGAAGAGGACATAGAATTTGTTCTGATTCTATAATAAGCCAAACTTTCCGGGACCGGACGTGCTGTTCGTATTTCTTTTAAAATGTGAAGCCAAACCATCCAATCCTGTCGTTTTCTAAATGGAGATATCGGAATTTTTCCAAAATAATCAACCGAATATATTCCACTAAGATTACCAATATAATTGCAAAAAAATAATTGATAATAGGAAAGAACCAACGGAGCTTCAACCCTTTTACCCATAGAAATTCCTTCTTCATTGATACAATCATAAAACGAAAAGGTAAAAGGCAATTCGTAATCCTGCATAAATTTAATCTGCGTGCTTAGCTTCTTAGGCTTCCACAGATCATCCGAATCTAAAAAAGCAATATAGTCGCCTTTGGCTCGTTTCAATGCCTCATTTCTAGCAATTCCGGCTCCTGAATTTCTTTTGAGTTGATAAGAGTGAATTCGAGAATCCGATTGAACAAAATTCCGAATAATTGGTTCGGTTTGATCAGTAGAACAATCATCAACAATGATCAACTCCCAATTTGCGTAGGATTGATTTTGTACCGATTTTATGGTTTCGGCTATATATTTTTCGGAATTAAAACTGGGGGTAATAATACTTACTAAAGGCAATGCAGTGTTTAACATGCCTTCTCTTCACCTTTGAAAATATTAATTACCGTTTGTCCGATAATTTTTAAATCCAGTATCAAAGACCAATTTTCAATATAAAAAACATCGTGTTTGATCCGGTTGATCATGTCTTCATCCGTTTCAATTTCTCCTCTAAAACCGGTAACCTGAGCCAGTCCAGTTATTCCGGGTTTTACACAATGCCGAACCATATAACGTTTTATCTTACTGCTATAGTTCTTATTTTGTGACCATAAGTGAGGTCTGGGACCCACAACCGACATATCTCCTATTAATACATTTAAAAATTGTGGCATTTCGTCTATACTTGTTTTTCGCATAAATCTACCAATTTTTGTAACACGTGGGTCATTTTTACAAGCTTCTTTTTCTGTTGTTTTGTTAATTTGCATAGAGCGAAATTTATAACAGAAAAATTCTTTCTGATCAATTCCTGGCCGGCCCTGTTTAAAAAATATGGGGCCTCGGGATTCTAGCTTGATTAAAACCGCTAAAAGAGGAACAAGCCAAGACAATATTAAAACAAGTACTGCAACAGCAAATATTACATCAAAACCGCGTTTAAATCCCTTAGTTATAGGATCGTGTAATACGGTTTTCTGTAGCGATAATACAGGGAAAAATTCATAATGCTCAATTATAAGATTCTTCGAAAATATTTCTTTAGTGTCTGGTATAAACTTGATGATCTTAAGATTATCATCTGCAAAATTGACTAAATCTTTGACTTGCTCATTCGAAATCTCATTTAAGGAACAATAAATTTCGTTGACCTCATTTTCTAAAACAAAATCTTTTAGATCTTCTAATTTTCCCAAAATATCTTCATTAGATTTCTTGTCAGAAAAAAATCCAAGAAAACGATATCCATAATCAATTCGATTTTCAAAAAGATCTTTTAGTTTGATGGCTTCTGGGGTGTAACCTATAATTATAGTATTCCTATAATTGCTCCCTGTTACAATCCGATAACGCTTTAAATAAAAGAATAAAGAGATTTTAGAAATCGATATTAAACTCATACTAAAAGCCATAAACATAAAAATAGCCCTGCCACTAAATAATACCATTTTGGAAAAAGGAAAAAAAGCAATTATAATCAACAGAAATAAAACACCCTGCTGTACAATTTTTGATCCAATTGCAACTAGTTCAGTAAACCGATAAATCTCATAAAATTTAACAAAAAAGGTGATTATTAACCATCCTATCGATTGATAAATCATAAAATGAGGCAAGTCTAAATTAAGCTCATTAAAAAAATAAAGAGAAGCTGAATTAATAACCAAGAGGTCATTAACAATACTAATTGGTCGAATATACTTCGAATATCTTCCTATCTGAGATGCAGTCATAATGTGTTAAACTAAACGAAACAATCTTTTGATTTATCCCCGAAAGGTGAATTTAAAATAAAAACTTTTTTGCAACTTCTTAATTTGTTTTGATTCAAACCCAAAATAGAAGGCTAAAAATTTAATTTTTCTTTTATAATTTTTCTTATGCTATTTACTTTTATTAATTAATTAACGGTATAAAATCCTATTTAGTATTTTTTTCTTAAAATTTTGTTATAATTTGTTAATTAGCTGTCAATAATGCTAACTTTTTGTTTTTTTTACCAAAACGATTTTTTTGTTTTTAGTGGACTAACACCTTAGTTTTTAAATATTTATAATAAATATTTTTCTTCAAGGAATAAAAAGATCTATTTGTTAAAAAAAATTAAAAATCAATAAAAATATTGAATTAAGTCTATAAATAGGCGAATTAAAAAACATTTTAATATTATTTTTCTGATTTTTAAAAGTTAGAAATAAAATAATAATTCGTTTTATAACTTAATCAATCTTAGTAGGGCATTAGGCACCTGCTAATAGCAGTACTTTTCATATTTTAGAAACTAGAATGAGTAACGTAAAGTCATTTAAAAATATAAAATATAAAAATATAAAAAAAGGAAAATAGATAATTTCTATTTTCCTTTTTTTAGTGTTACTAATTATTGTACTTGCTAAAATCTTTGTGTTCTTCTTTTAAAAGTTCCTCTTTAGATAAGGACCTAAAGTAATCATAGGTTATTCGCATTCCCTCTGCTCGGTTAACTTTAGCTTCCCAGCCTAATAATTTTTTGGCCTTGCTAATATCCGGTTGACGTTGCAAAGGATCGTTCGTTGGCAAAGGAAAGTAAACTACTTTTTGTTGGGTTCCGGTGAGCTTAATAATCTCCTCTGCAAAATCTTTAATCGTTATTTCATCAGGATTCCCAATATTAACAGGATATACATAATCGGAATGTAAAAGTCTATAAATACCTTCTACCTGATCATCTACATAACAAAAGGAACGGGTTTGCATACCGTCACCAAAAATAGTCAGATCTTCTCCTCTTAATGCTTGACCAATAAATGCAGGAATTACCCTTCCGTCATTCAAACGCATTCTGGGTCCATAAGTATTAAAAATTCGGACAATTCTGGTTTCTACACCATGAAAAGTATGATAAGCCATAGTTATCGATTCCTGAAAACGCTTGGCTTCGTCATATACGCCTCGCGGGCCTATGGTATTTACATTACCATAATATTCTTCGGTCTGAGGATGAACTAAGGGATCTCCATAGATCTCCGAGGTAGAAGCAATCAATATCCTTGCTTTTTTCACTCGGGCCAACCCTAATAAATTGTGGGTTCCTAAAGATCCTACTTTCAAAGTCTGAATCGGAATTTTTAAATAATCAATTGGACTTGCTGGTGAAGCAAAATGTAAAATATAATCCAGCTCTCCTGGGACATGAACAAATTTAGTAATATCATGATGATAGAATTCGAAGTTCTCCAGTTTAAATAAATGTTCAATATTCTTTAAATCTCCTGTAATCAGATTGTCCATACCTACGACAAAATAACCTTCTTTAATAAATCGGTCACATAGATGTGATCCTAAAAAACCTGCTGCTCCGGTTATAAGTATTCGTTTCATATATCGATTTTAATAGGTGCAAGATATAAAAAAGGCCTTTATTTAAATTTTTATAAGGATTAATAATTTAAAGTTACGATAATATATTCCTTTTTATCTTGACTCCATACTAGCATTACAAAAAAAATAAAATTCTGTTAAATAGTATTTCTGTATTATAAAATTATATTTGTAAAACTATTAAGCTTTTAAAGAAATATGAAAACAGCATTAATATCAGGAATTACTGGTCAAGATGGCGCTTATTTGGCGAAACTTCTGTTGAATAATAATTATAATGTGATAGGATTAGTAAGAGATTCATCTACTAATTTTGAAGGCTTAGACTATTTAAATATTAAAAAAGAAATTGATATTGTAAAATGTGATCTTATTGATATTTCTCAAACTGCTAAAATTTTAGAAACGTACAAACCCGATGAAATATATAATCTAGCAGCTCAAAGCTCTGTTTCACAATCCTACAATGACCCTATTGGAACTTTTAAATTTAATACCATAAGCGTCTTTAATATTATTGAATCCATGAAATCTGTTAATCCTGCGATTAAACTTTATCAGGCTAGTAGTAGTGAAATGTTTGGTAGAGTGGGCCAATTACCAATTACTGAAAATAGCCTAATTCATCCCGTTAGTCCTTATGCAATTTCTAAAGTTTCAGCTCATTATACCTGCGTAAATTATAGGGAAATCTATAATCTTTATATTTCTTGTGGAATTTTATTTAATCATGAATCCTATCTTCGGAAAAATGATTTTTTTATCAAAAAAGTTATCCGTGAGAGCTTAGAAATATCCCTAAACAAAAAAAAGGATTTACAAGTAGGAAATATAGATATTAAACGCGACTTCGGTTATGCTCCAAAATATGTAGAAGCTATGTATCTCATGTTACAACAAGAAAAGCCTTCGGATTATTTAATCTGTTCCGGGAAATCCGTTAGCCTGAGAGAAATTATATATTATGTTTTCGATAAATTGCAAATTGACAAAAGCCTTTGCGTTGTTAATGAGAAATTTTATAGACCCGGAGATATTGAAAACATTTACGGTAATAATGAAAAGGCCAAAAAAGATCTTTCCTGGGAGTACGATTATAATTTCTTTGAGGTTTTAGACTTATTAATTGAAGAAGAACTAATGAATTACAAACACAATTAAATGCTTTTACAAAAACTTAAGAATAATCATTTGTTAATGAGTGGTTTTTATAAAGGTCTTTCGGGCTTATCATTATTTCTGGCAATACCATTACTTATTCATTATTTCGGCAGTCCAAATTACGGGGTTTGGGTTTTAGTTTTCACGCTTTTTCAATGGGTTTTATTAATGGATTTTGGCATTCAAAGTTCTTTAAAAACAAAAATTCCCCTGCTAATTCATATGGACGATATTGATTCCATAAAAATTTATATAAAAACAACTTATAGGATTTCCTTTTATATTGCGCTTTCTATCTTTTTAGTTTTCTTCTTTTCCTTTTTTTTTATAAACATTAATGCAATACTAAATATATCTTTCCACAGTAAATTATTTGTAAATACCCTCTTTTTAATTAATATATTTTTCTTTTGTATTAATTTTGTTGCTAATATTCATAAATCTTTATACGTTGCTTTTTTGAAAGGGAAATATGCAGAAGAATCTATAGCCGTAAATCAGTTTGGCTTTCTTCTTTTAATCCTTGCAGCTATTTATTTTTTCCCTACTCTAAATGTTGAAATTAAACTAATTCTTATTTCCATTTTAAATGGATTGTTCTGCTTGTTTGTGAATCTAATTTATACTTACCGCTTTTTTAAGATTGAAAAATTAAATTTAAAAACACAAAATAAAATTCCATTAAATTTTATAAAAGAAATTTTTCAGTTAGGATCAAAATTTATGATTATTCAATTGGGAATGATGTTCATTTTTACAATTGATAATTACATTATTTCAAATAATTTTGGCCCTAAAGCTATAGTCCCATTTGATAGTATTAACAAGATATTCCAGCTTCCAATAATGATTTTATTTGCAACTCTTTCTCCTTTATGGTCAATGTTTGCAGGTGACTACATTGCTAAAAATCATAAAAAATTATTAAATACATTCAAAAAATTCAACTACTATTTTATTGGAATTGTTTGTGTCATTTTTGGAATTATTATATTTTGTCCCCTGATAATTGATCTTTGGATTAAAGAAGAATTGGAAATTCCAAAACATTTAATAGTATTTGTTGGAATACTAACTTCTTTGAGAATATATGCTACATTTTACACTTTTTTCCTCAATGGTATAGGAAAATTACACAAATACATGCTTATTTTATTAATTAGTGTTCTGTTAAAAATACCTTTAACCTATTATTTAATATATTTGGATTTTGGAATTAACAGCGTTGTGCTTTCAACTTTAATACTATTGCTGTTTTGGGTAATCCTAATTCCTTATGAATGCTATTCTATAGTAAACAAACTTAAAAAAAATGAATGATTTTATTTATAAAAACAAAAGTAATCTCTTACGCTTAAAAAGAACTTTTAATTCCTTTTTTGGAATCGATATTGTGAAATACCCAACCACTGATCTCGTCAGAAGAATAAAACTCTTGCAGCATTATAAAATTGATGTCATTTTAGATATTGGCGCCAATATTGGACAATATGGAGGTGAAATGCGAAATCTAGGTTTCAAAGGAGATATTATTTCTTTTGAACCTATGAAAGAGGCTTTTTCTAAACTGAAAAAAAATGCTGCTGGGGATACAAAATGGAAAGTTTTTAATTGCTCCATTGGTGAACGAGATGGAGAATCGACTCTGAATATTGCAAAAAATTCCGTGAGTAGTTCGCTTCTTGAGAATCTGCCTCAATTAACCGATAGCGCACCCGAAGCACGTTTCATTAAAAAAGAAACGATCGAAATTCGAAAATTAGACAGTATTTTCAATGATTTAAATCTGAATAATAAAAATATTTATATTAAAATAGATACTCAAGGTTACGAAGAAATGGTGCTACTCGGGGCTAAAAATTCCTTGGAAATGGTCAAAGGGATTCAAATTGAAATGTCATTAATTCCTTCTTATCAGGGAGCAGTTACATTTGACAGTATGAAAACCTTTCTAAACAATTTAGGTTTTAATTTAATGGCTCTCGAAAATGGCTTTTATGACCCCAAAACAGGAAAACAGATCGAAATAGATGGTGTTTTTTATAAATAAATAATATAACTCCATATGAATCTAAACAAACTCTCTGTTATTATTCCCGCATACAATGAAGAACTAACCATTCATCTGATTTTAGACAATCTAAAAAGCGTGACCTTAGAATATAATATCAAAAAAGAAATTATTATTGTTAATGATCACTCGAATGATAATACTGAAGAAGCTATATTAAATTACATCGCAAACAATGCCGAACTTGATATTCAATATTTTAAACACGAAATAAATAAAGGCAAAGGGGCCGCACTTCATACTGGAATCCAAAAAGCAACCGGTGAATACTTAATCATTCAAGATGCTGATCTAGAATACGACCCCAGAGAATATAACTTACTTTTAAAACCGATTCTCTCTGGCTTTGCTGATGTCGTTTATGGATCACGCTTCATCGGAGGAAATCCTCATCGAATATTATTTTTTTGGCATACTATCGGAAATATTTTTCTTACTACCCTATCGAATATGTTTTCCAATTTAAATTTAACAGATATGGAAACCTGTTATAAACTATTCAACACTAAAATAATTCAATCCATCGCTTTAAAAGAAAATAGATTTGGTTTTGAACCTGAAATTACAGCAAAAATTGCTCGTATCCCCAAAATCAGAATCTATGAAGTTGGGATTTCATACTATGGACGAACGTATGAGGAAGGTAAAAAAATTGGTTGGAAAGATGGGTTCAGAGCCATATATTGCATTTGTAAATATGGCTTATTAAAATTCAATTAATTATGCTAATCTACTTTGTGTTTTTTTTGTTCCTATTGGTGCTTTTAAAATCAAAATTAATAACGAATAATAAAGAATTAGTTTTAACAACTACCTTACTTTTTTCGGTTGCAATTGTTTCTATTACGGAATTGTTGAGTGTTTTCAATTCTTTAAATTTAATTTTCATAGCCTGCACCTGGGGAGTAATAGCACTTTCCCTATTGTTTATTTTGCTGAAGGATATTAAGGGAACTTTTGCAACAATTATGAACACTAGACTTGCTACAAAAAAATATTATGGGTCATTAACTACTCTTACAAAGTCATCATTTTTTTTCCTGCTTTTTGCTTCTTTTGTCTTATTAATTCAAGGGGTTTTTTATCCCCCTAACAATTGGGATTCCCTTACCTATCACATGTCTAGAATCATGTATTGGCTGTCTAATGAATCCGTAAGTCATTTTCCAACACATATTCTGAGACATTTATACCAACCTCCTTTTACTGAATATTTTATATTACAGCTGAACCTTCTGAACGGAAATGATTATTTGTCAAATAGCGTTCAATGGTTTTTTATGATTTTAGCTGTAATTTCTATTTGCGCGGTATTAGATTATTTTAATGTTTCTAGATCTTATAAATTATTAGCTGCCTTTTTAGCAATCTCAATTCCTGCAGTTGAATTACAATCTTCTACTCCAAAAAATGATATTGTTTGTGGTTTTTTTATCATAACGGCTCTCTTTTATGCCATAAAAATATATCACGAAAATAAACTTTCAAATTTTCTATTTCTAGGCCTCGCTATTGGTTTAGCTTTTCTGACTAAAGGAACTGCCTATCTATTCTTAGCTCCAATTCTAGTTCTTTTAGCCATTTTTATTCTCCTTAAATCCATTAAAAACAAAACACTCAAGCCTATCCTTTTTGGTTTATTGGCTCTTTTTGTCGCTCTTACTATTAATTTTGGACATTATTCAAGAAATTACAAAGTCAACAAAAGTATTTTAAACGTAGATGAAGTAGAATCTAAATTTTATGCTAATGAAAAAATGGATTTCAAACTTTTGGTATCCAATTTATTAAAAAATGCGGGCTTGCATCTAGGCTACCCTTTTCAAAAAGAATCTGATGATTTAATACGTGGGATTCATAAAAAAATGGGGGTTTCAATTGACAATCCCCAAACTAATTATCTAAGTATTCCCTATGAAGGTGCTAAACAATTTTGTACTCACGAAGATTTAGTCGCAAATACAATTCATTTCATTCTTGTTTTTTTCGCCATATTTACTATTATAATAAGTGCTTTTTCAAATTTTAAAAAAAATAAAAAAATTGTCCTGTTACTTTCAATACTACTATTACAAATAATCCTTTTTTCAACTTATTTAAAATGGCAACCCTGGAATACCAGACTTCATATTCCTATATTTTTGTTAGCTGTCCCAGTACTAATTCTAGCCGCTAAAATTTCTAAATTATTTAAATACCTGCTTTTAATTGCACTCCCATTTTTAGTGTACAGCTTCTGTTTTTATGCCGTATATAACAATACTAGACCTTTTATAAAAAGTGCGAAATACACAAAAGTTATTAGTTATAAAGATTCTAGATTTAAAAAATATTTCACAAATCAACCGCAACTTTACAAAGAGTATAAAGATGTTTTAGAAATAATATATGCGAATAATCCCCATAAAGTAGGACTCATGATGTCGGATTGGGAATATCCTTTATTTCATAATTTCTACTATGAAAATATTAAAATTAGAGCTATTAATGTAACTAATGTAACCAATATAATTCCTCAAAATACAGCCAATATTGAGGCTATCATTAGCAATAATCCCGGTAAAACAGACTTTATTATTTTTGAGGGTAAAAAATACAAAAATCAAACTCCGAATCATTCGTATCTTTACTATTTTAAATAACTAATCCTTTGAAAATTTCAATTAAGAAATATCTTCTCTATTCTTCTGTATTTGCAATATTTACAGAAGCTTTTTTCTTTAATTATATTATTGATTGGAAGCTACTGTACTTGATTATTGTTGTAAATTATTTCTTGTTATTTAAAATAAAGAAATTCGCCATTAATAACTATTTCTTAGCTTTGCTAATATTCTTTTTAATCCATGGTTTTATAACGTATACAATAATTGAGATTCCCTATAATTTTATGTTTTCTCAAATTCTAGGAATTGCAGTAATTGGCTCCTATTACTATAATTTTATACCCTTATATGACAAGGAAGATATCATAAAAGTCTATCTGAAATTAAGTCTTTTTGTAGCAATTATAGGATATCCTATGTACTTTCTAAATATTAATTTAAATGATGGAATCAGACTTCAAAGTATTTTTAAGGAACCCGCTCACTATGCAATAGTCGTAATTCCTGCCTGCTTTTATTTTTTGAAAATCAAAGAATACCGCAACTTTGCCATCCTATTTGGCACTTTAATACTTTCTAATTCCTCTCTGGGATACATTGGTTGTGCACTGATGTTTTTAATACCCAATTTAACCTTAAAAAGAATGGGATTCTTACTAGGAATGGTTCCTGTTTTATTAGTAGCTTTTTTCTATGTGTATTCTAATTATCCTTTTTTAAAACTACGAGTAGACGATACCTATAATTCCTTAAATGTCATAAATACCGGGAAATTTGATAAAAATACGAATTTGAGCTCCTATGTTTTAATTAGTAATCTATATATAGCTAAGAAAAATGTTACCGACCACCCTTTAGGAAGTGGAATTGGTAGCCATCATTATATGCATACCGAACGCTATATAAAAGAAATGAGGCCACCTGAATATTTGAGAACAATTGGAAGATACAAAGACAATTCTTTTGACGCAAATTCACTGTTCACAAGGATATGTTCTGAATTTGGTCTGTTTGGCTTTGTGTTTGTCGTTTTAATTCTAATATATGTCTCAAAAGCCTTTTCTTCAAATGAATTGTTCTTCGCACAGGCCATTGTGATCTATTTATTATTAAAACTTCTTCGTGATGGTCATTACTTTCCACCGGAATTTTATTTTTTTATAGGTTTACTATATTATTATTTGAAAGATTATACTTCTATGGAGAAGAAAGAATTAATATAAACTTTTATAAAACTCAAAAGTTTCCGAATTGCATTTCTCCCAACTGTATTTTTTTGAGTTTATTAATCCTTTTTCTATTATATCCTGTCTGAAATCAGAATTAAAAAGAAGATCCGTTCGTTTCTTAAAGTCATTTACGTCAAGGTTTTCCAATAAAATAGCCGAATCATTTCCAACTTCCTGCAAGGTCGCATTATTAAGTCCAATAACAGGGCAACCTGCTCGCATTGCCTCAACGACTGGTATTCCAAATCCTTCATAACTCGATGGATAAAGCAAGGCATAGGCTTTATTAAATAAAACATTTAATTCAGGATTGCTAACTGAGGGTATAAATACCAATGATTCTAACGCCTCTTTACTAAACTTACTGAGTTCCGCATCAGATAATACACCACCTCCAACAACAACTAACTTCCGATGTGGGTTATCATTGAGTATCGAACTGGCAAAATCGAAATTTTTATAATTGGTTCGTCCTCCAACAAATAGTAGAAATTCATTTTCTAATTCATGACTTTTTAAAAATTGCTCTTCAGTACTATTCAAAGATAAAATAGGAAAATAATCATCACTAACTCCTACATAAATCATTTCAACTTTCTGATCGGCCTTTGGTGGACAAAATTTTTGAAGATCTTTATAAGTATTATTCGAAATGCAAATGATGCCTTTAGAACGTCGAATCGCATTAAATTTTAAATTATTATGGATTTGTCTTTTTAAGAAACTAGAATAATAATTATGAATAAAATCATAAACAGTACTTACCTCAATTTGATTTTTACTGCCCGATAAAGCCCTGAAATAACTGGAATGATAGATGAATTTAGTATCACTTTTGTAATCAATCGGCAAGAGACGATCCAATAATTCAATACTTCGCTCTGATGAAATAATACAACTTTTAGGAATCTCAAGAGCTTTTCGATGAAAATTGAATTGCCCTTTCGAATCTTCAAAAAAATGAAGGTCTATCTCCTTTTTTTCTAATAAATATTTTGACAACTCAAACCAATAATTGGAAACACCTCCATTTTTTACTTTGGAATAAATGATGTTATCAAGATAGATACGCATGGATATAAAATTAAAAAAGTTTTAATAGATAGTATTAAAACTTTTTATTAGTCAATAAATTTAGTGTCTATTCTGTTAATAAAGAAATTAAGACATCATTACCCACTAGACTCGGTGGATACTTATTGGTATGTATCAAGCTAAATCTTGAGTTTTTGGTATCCCAAGTAAAGGATTCATCTGTTAAAAAATAGCTGTTATATTTTCCATTATCTCCATCTATCACTTTTGAATTATTGGTAATGGATATGTTTTTTATGGTTAAATGTTCTTGATCTTTATTTGAACTAACCGTAATTTTAAAATTTTCTACCGCTATTCCTTCTGGTGCAGCAAAGGTCAATTTTTGCATCGTTGGTGCTCCAATAACTTTGACTACTATTGGAGTTTCATATTTGAAAAAATTGTCGTTTTGATAAACAACTTCAACGCTATCATCTTTTTCATAAATAGCATCCATAATTAAAACATATTTATCTTTTACTTCTTCAACATCAGTCGAGGCTTCTTTCTTTTTATCGCCTCCGCAAGAAGTTAACAAAACAATACCTAGAAATAATAATACTAATTTTTTCATCTTTATTTAAATTTTAGCTTCGCAAATGTATTATTTTTTTAAAATAATTTATATATTTTTCTTAAAATAATTTTTTTTATAGAATATATTTGTAAACTTAAACATGGTACTGCTTTCATGACAAAGAATAAATCAATTACTGTAATTACTCCCTTTTTTTTTCCGGAAGAAACCGCAATTGGTCTTTATACAAGTCAATTTTCAGCTTTTCTAGTAGATAAAGGATTTACTGTGAAAATTATTACGGGTTTCCCAAATTATCCCAAATGGGAGATTTTTGAATCCTACAAAAACCTTCCTTCCTTTTATTCAGAGAACGTCAATGGAATAGAAATATTTCGTTTCAAACAATATATTCCCACAAAAATTAATTTCCGAGCTAGAGTACTCATGATGCTTAGCCTTTTCTTTGGTACATTACTGAATTTAAGAAAAATTAAAAATTCCGATCTTGTAATTTGTATCGTCCCCTTTACAATATCCATTTTACCGGCTTTATTGTTATCAAAAATTAAAAAATCAAAACTTTGGATTCATATTCAGGATTTTGAATTTGACTTGGCCTTAGATTCAGGGATTATAAACAACAACAACCCATTATTTCGAATACTTAAAAAGGGAATTTTTTCCTTTGAGAAAAAAATGCTCAATTCTGCCAATGTTGTAAGTAGTATTAGTTTCAGTATGTTGAAAAAAATAAAAGTTAAATCATCCCATGAAAATCCATATTACTTTCCAAATTGGGTTTCATCTGAAAAAATAAATCCGAATACTTATACCCAGCATCCATTTCTGAATAAATCCAAATACACTTTGTTATATTCTGGAAATATTGGTGAAAAACAAGATTGGCTTTTATGTGAATCTCTTTGCAAATTAATTAAAAATTCCGATGAAATTGACATAGCCATCGTAGGTGATGGTGCCTATGCCAAGAATTTAAAAACAAATTTACAACGATTTGATTTTGTGAAATTCTTTCCTCCTGTCCCTTTTGATGAATTATCCAATCTTCTATGTTCGGCAAATGCTCATTTTTTATTTCAAAAACAAGAAGTAATTGATACCATAATGCCCTCAAAAATATTAGGAATGATGGCTAGTGCCAGGCCTTCCCTGATTTCAGGAAATGCAAATTCAGAAGTGTCAAAAATAATGGAGAAATCAAATGGGGGGTATTTTTTTACTGAAAATAAGGCTGCCGAAATCTATTCCTGTATATTAGATTTGAAAAACAATGAAAATTCAAATTCAATGGGACAAACTGCCAGAGAATTTGCTACTACTACTTTTTCAGAACAACAGATTTTAAATGATTTTTATTTAAAAATTAAAACTCTTATTTAATGAAAAAGGCTACTGAAAAATTATTCTTATTTCTTATTCCTTGTCTTTTTACCTTTCCTGTATTCAAGGAAAGTATTTCTTCATTAATGGTAATTCTTCTCGCTACGAATACCCTTCTATTCCATATCTCACATAAAACCTTCCCTGATCTAAAGCTCAAAGTGCTTCTATTAACCCTCCCTTTTTGGATTCTGTTAATTTACTCACTGGTATCCAATCAGTTATTTGAAAATAGTGCTCATATTCAACACGGGCTGTTTTTTTTAATCTTCCCGCTTTGCTTTCTGTCCATACCAAATCACTTTTTTAGTGCTAAGAATATGGATTTTTATTTTTCTGTTTTAAAAAACACTTCACTCTTTATCTGTGTTTTTTACGTTGCCAGCTATTTCTATTATCATAATTTCAAAGAGCTCTTTATCGTTTTCCAAAATGTATCCAGTTTTAGAAATTTTATCTATGATGATTTAACTACAATCAAAATACACCCTACCTATTTTACTTCCATTTTGGTGCTTTGCAGCACACATGCCTTTGAAAAAGTGATGAAACAAAAAAACTATTTTGAACTGATCTACGTTTTTGTCTTTTTACTAATTTCATTTTTATTGATTACTAAATTAAATCTTATCTTTTTGATCCTTGTCCTTTTAGGTATGCAAATGTTTAGATCGCAATTTACATTCAAGAAAAAAATAGGGCTTACAGCACTTCTTACCTTTACAATAAGTCTTTTAATATTTATTACTCCTGGCATAAAATCTAGATTTACAGAAGTTATCAACAGCTCCAACAGACCGCCTCAAGGACTTGAATTTGATTCTACTAATATTAGAAAAGCCATTTTTGACTGCTCTGTTTCCCTAATGAAATCAGATTACCTGTACGGTGTTGGTTTTGCTAACCTTCAAAACAAACTAAATGACTGTTATGCCTCTAACTATAATTCTAGCTTTTATAAAGAAAAAGAGTACTTGACACATAACTATTTCTTTTACATCTTTATTTCATCAGGTATTCTTGGTTTTATGTTCTTCCTGTTTTATGTGTTTAACATTATCCAAATTGCTTTAAAAATTAATAATTTTATTTTCAATATATTCCTAATCAACATCCTTTTAATGTGTTGTATTGAAGACTTTCTTTTTAGACATTATGGAATCCTATTTCTCAATTTAATTTTATTGTCTTTTATTAAAGCTTTCGATTTCAAAACCAGCCTGAAAAATCCATAACTCCATAAATATTCTTTCGACCTAATAAAATTTAACTATTAAGTTTTTTAGGACATTATGCTTTTGTAGGATTTATTCAATAATTAGGTTTAATTATTTTAGTACGAGACTTTATATGCACTTCGTCTGATAAATTAGCTATGTATCGATTAAAACATTCAGATTAAATCATATATTTTTATATTTAAAAGTCTAATAATCAAACATATGAAAAATATTACAACTTCCGTTTATTGTCTTTTATTTTTTGCTTTTTCTAACTCTTTTTGGGGGCAAACCGTTGTCATTAACGAAATTCTTGCATCAAATACAACAATAAATCAAGATGAAGATAATTCCTATCAAGATTGGGTTGAATTATACAATAACAGTGCTACAGCTATTAATCTCTCTGGTTACGGTTTGTCTGATGATGTGAAGTTAGCCTACAAATGGATATTCCCAAATGTAACACTAAATCCGGGTAAGTATATATTAGTATGGTGTTCTGACAAGAACAGAACCGATCCAACGAAACCCTTGCATACTAATTTTAAAATAAGTGCTTCCGGTAATACCATTACTTTAACGAGTCCTTTTGGAATTACTGTAGATTCTGTACCTCCAAAAGTACTTTTACCAAATATTTCATATGGTCGAATGCCCGACGGAGCTGCTAATTTTGCATATTTTAATAATGTGACTCCCGCTGCTGCTAATTCAACAGTTGGCTTTTCTGAAGCGCTGAACCCTCCAACTTTTTCTCATGCCTCTGGTTTTTTTACAGCTGGTTTTGACCTAACCTTATCAACAACTAATCCTGGAGCTACTATTTTGTATACACTCGATGGTTCTGAGCCCAATGCAGCTAATATTGGTGGAACAACTTATAGTTACAAAAATCAATATCCAGAGCATATGGGACAAATAACAGGCGGTTTCTTAACCCGAAGTATAAATACTTATCAATATACCATTCCGATTACCATTTCAGATCGTTCTACCCAACCCAATCAAATCTCTACCATCTCAACTACTTTTTCTTTTAGTCCAACCTATATTCCACAAACGCCTATTTATAAAGGAACCGTAGTTAGAGCCAAGTTAATTAAACCAGGAGCACTCGAAAGCACTATAGCATCTAAATCCTTTTACATTAGTCCTTTAGCTGGAAAACTCTTTTCTTTACCTGTCGTTTCTTTAAGTCTTGACGAAAACAGACTCTTTGACTATAATAATGGGATTTATGTGGCTGGTAAAGATTTTGACGATTGGCGAACTGCCAATCCCACTCTCGAACCTGCTGGTATTGAGGGTGGAATTGCTAATTATTTTAGAGTAGGCCCCACAAGCGATAGAGTCGCCAATATGACTTATATCGTTAATGGAGCTGAAGTAATTAATCAAGATGTTGCCATCCGAATTCATGGTGCCTCTTCAAGAGACTTTCAGTGTAAATCCTTCAATATTTATGCCCGTTCTGATCTTGGTGATAACACATTAAAATATCCTTTTTTTGCAGACAGACCCTATAGTTCTTATACTGCTTTTGTGCTCAGAAACTCAGGAAATGATTTTAGTCAAACGATGTTCAGAGATGCCTTGAATCATGAATTAATGAGGCCCTTAAATGTAACTACAAAAGGATACCAACCCACCATAACTTTTATTAATGGGGAGTTTTGGGGCATGTTGAATCTAAGAGATAAAATTGATAAAGATTATTTTCAAAGGGTATTAAATATTCCAACCAAAGAAATTGATATTCTAGAAAACGATGGGGTAATTGATGAAGGTGATGACATAAACTACAGGGCCTTAATGGCTTATGCTGGTTTAAATTCACTGGCTACTCAAGCTAATTATGATTATTTTACTACTCAAATTGATCCCGAAAGCTTTAAAGATTATTTTATTTCCAATATTTTTCTGGAAAACTCCGACTGGCCTGGAAATAATATAGTTTATTGGAGAAAAAAAACAACTTCCTTTCAACAAAATGCTCCTTTTGGACAAGATGGGAGATGGAGATGGGTAGCACATGACACCGATGACACCTATGCTATTTCATCTATGAATATTAACCTCAACACTTTATTTGATGCAATGGACGCAAACAGCATCAAAGTAAGTGATCCAGCATGGTCAACACTTTTATTTAGAAACATGATGTCTAATGACGGTTTTAAACTGGCATTCATAAACCGTTTTGCTGATTTACTAAATACGACCTTTATAACCTCTAGAATTCTAACCCAAATGGATAAAATGAAAAAAGTCATCGCGCCAGAAATGCCCAATCAGTTTTCCCGTTGGAAAGCCCCCGTTGATGACGCAGATTGGAATTATTTCCTTAATGCAGAAATTGATTTTGCCAATCAAAGACCCGCACTTCAAAGAAACCATATTCGGTCTCAATTTGGAATTACCTCTAATATAAATGCTCTACTAGATGTGTCAAGTCCTGGTCAGGGTTATATAAAAATGAATACAATTGATGTTAAATTTGGAACTCCTGGTATAGTAACATATCCCTATCCTTGGACTGGTATCTATTTCTCTAATATTCCTTTAACTATAAAAGCAATCGCAAATCCTGGATTCACTTTTAGTCATTGGTCTGGCGTTTCAACTAGCAGCAATCCTGAAATAACAATTAGCTCCGCAAGTGATTTTAATTTGACAGCTGTTTTTGTTACAGAAACGGTTGCTACAAGCCATCCCATTTACTATTGGTTAATAAATGGTACTGTTGCTAACAACCTCCCTTTGCAAACCCTAAATAATAGCTTCAAAGCCGGAACTACAGATGGTTCGATTCAATTCCAATCTTGTTTGACGGGTTATCCCTTTGTAACATCAAATTTAAATTATGGAAAGGCGTCAATGGAAAGAAGAAATAGTCCTACTGAAATAAATTATATTCCTGAAGTCAATAATAATATCCCATTTGCTTCGAGCGATATGAAAGGACTGGAAATTAAAGAGCCTTTTCAAAATAATGGCCTTGAAAATACGATGGTATTTAACATTTCGTCCAGCAAATACAAAGACATTCGATTTTCATTTGCAGCGATAAATGAACTCACTAATGCCAACGCTATAATAGTAGAATATGCTGTGAATACTGGAACTCCAGTTTGGATTTCCACTGGTATAGCTAATAATGCTTTTCCTTTGACAAACGGCTATCAATTATTTAATGTTGATCTTTCAACTATTACCGCTGCAAATGATAATCCAAATTTTAAAATTCGTTTGAGATTCTCCGGAACTAATATGACGGCAGATACAGGTTCTCGCATTACTTTTAATAATATAGCTGTCTATGGAACCCAATTATCGTTGCTGGCTACTATTCAAAATGAAGCGTTGGAATTTTCAGTATATCCAAATCCTGTTTCCGATTTCGTAACTATTAGCGGAATAAATCAATCCTTCTTTGTTAATTATAAATTGTTTAGTATTGATGGAAAATTAATTAAAAACAATACACTTGAAAATAATAAAATCAATTTAACAGACTTAAATAAAGGAATGTATCTGCTTCAATTGACATCCGATGGCAAAACCGAAACTAAAAAAATTATAAAAAAATAACGTACAAAATTTTAATATTAGTAAGGCGACAATCTATTAGATTGTCGCCTTTTTTTTAAAATATTAATCCTATTCAAAACTAAACTGTTTGTCCGATAAATCAGCTATGTGCCGATAAAAAAATTTAGATATTAACATAAACTATAACTTTAATAGTCTAATAATCAAACGTATGAAAAATTCTACATCCTTAGTTTATTGTCTTTTTTTTATGGTAATTTCCAACTCCTTTTGGGCTCAAAGCATTGTTGTAAATGAAGTTTTAGCCTCAAATACTTCCTCTATTAAAGATGAGGATAACAGTTATCAGGACTGGATCGAATTGTATAATTCAGGTACAACAACCGTAAATTTACTCGGTTATGGCTTGAGTGATGACCCCATATTGGTATACAAGTGGACTTTCCCAAGTGTTTCAATTGCAGCAGGACAATACTTAATAGTTTGGGCTTCTGATAAAAACAGGGCTATATCAGGTAGTCCTTTGCACACGAATTTCAAAATTAGCGGTTCTGGTGAACCTATTTTATTGACCAATTCTAGCGGTGTGACTATAAATTTTTTGCCCGCAGCTTTTTTACAACCAAATACTTCTTATGGTCGGTCTCCAGATGGATCTACTACAAATGCTTTCTTTGGAATTCCGACTCCAAATGCATCGAATATAACAACAGCCTATTCGGGTATTCTTAGTCCTCCTATTATTTCTCAAAACAGTGGTTTTTTTACTAATTCATTTAATCTGACTTTATCAACTACTGATCAAGGAGCAACCATATTATACACCCTTGACGGTTCTGAACCCGTTGAAAGTAATTTAATTGGAACAACCTATACTTATAAAAATCAATATCCTGGTCTTCCTACTGAATTATCCGGACCTTTATTAAATCAAACCTATCAGACATTACAATATAGCACTCCAATAAGTGTTACCGATAAATCAGCTAATCCAAATAAAGTATCAGCCATTTCTTCAACTTATGACTTTGATCCTTCTTATTATATTCCGACAAGTCCAGTATTTAAAGGTACTGTGTTAAGAGTACGTATAATAAAACCCGGCTTTTTGGAAAGTAGTGTAATTACAAGAAATTATTTCGTTTCTCCTCAGGGAAACTCTAAATTTACATTACCTGTGATTTCTTTGAGTACCAATGAAGACCGCCTTTTTGGTTATGACAATGGAATTTATGTAGCAGGAAAGGACTTTGATGATTGGAGAACTTTGAATCCTTTAGTATTGCCACAAGGTCTTGAAATAGGAAACTATTATCGTGCAGGAATAAACGATGAAAAAATAGCCAACATGAGTTATTTTGTAAATGGTGCCGAAGTACTTAATCAGGATGTCGGTTTAAGAATTCGCGGAAGCTCAACCAGGAGATACGAATGTAAATCGCTTACCGTATTTGCCAGAGCTGATTATGGTACAACCAATTTAAATTATAAAGTGTTTCCGGACTTAATATACAATAGCTTTCAAAGGTTAACACTTTCAAATTCAGGGAGTGATTTTAGAAATACGATGTTTAGAGATGCTTTAGATCACCAGATTTGTAAATCATTACACGTCGAAAGTGAAGCGTATCAACCAGCGATGACTTTCATAAATGGCGAATTTTGGGGTCTTTCAAATATTCGAGAACGATATGATAATGAATATTTTAAAAGAGTATATAATGCTGGATCAGTTGATTTTTTAGAAAATCATGGTATTGCTCAAGAGGGAGATAACAACAATTATATTGCTTTAATGGATTATTTAACAGCCAACTCCTTAACAACTCCAGCTAATTTTGATTATATTAAAACACAAATTGACCCTGAAAGTTTTAGCGATTTTTTTATATCAAATATTTTTTTACAAAACTCCGATTGGCCGGGAAATAATGTGCAATATTGGAGAAATAAAACGGCTTCCTATCAGCCAAATGCTCCTTACGGACTCGACGGTAGATGGCGATGGATGCTTCACGATATGGACGATACCTTTTCCTTTGGTACCGCTAATTTTAATGGTAATACTCTAGCAACCGCTACATCATTTGCTGCAAATACCACAAATCCAGATTGGTCAACTTTGCTTTTGCGGAAACTTTTAGAAAATCAAACCTATAAAACAGATTTTATCAATCGTTTTGCCGATTTATTAAATACATCCTTCCTTCCTGATAGAATCATTTCAAAAATAAATGAAATGAAAGCAGTGATTGCTCCCGAAATGGCGGAACAAACAGCAAGATGGAAAGTTCCAGCTATCTGGCAGGATTTTATCGATTATGAAATTAGTTTTGCCAATGCAAGACCTGCCTTTCAAAGGGATCATATTCGAACAACATTTGCAATTGCATCCAATATAAATGCAACCTTAGATGTTTCAAATGTCAATCAGGGTTATATTAAAATAAATACAATTGATGTTATTGCTGGAACTCCTGGAATTATTGGAAATCCGTATCCTTGGACGGGTATCTATTTTCAAAATATTCCAGTAAAATTAACTGCAATCGCCAAACCTGGTTTTGCCTTTAGCCATTGGACAGGAGCCTCAACTGCTACTAATGCTGAAATTACTATGGATTCTGCAGCCTCCTTTTCTCTTACTGCAGTATTTGTTCCTGTTGCATTTGCTGAAATTAGTACTCCAATATATTACTGGGTAATGAATAGTTCAATTGTTAATGGAACTCCATTGACCACTTTGAATCCAACCTATAAAATAGGAGAAGATGCTTCTTTACAATACCAATCCTGTCTCGCAGGTTATCCATTTACATCAGGAAATGTGAATTATGGTAAGGCTTCCATGGAAAGAAGAAATAGTGCAACTTCACTTAATTATAAACCCGAGGCCAATACTAATTTGTCCTATGCACTGAGTGATATGAAAGGAATTCAGATTAAACAACCCTTTCAAAGTGGCGGTATAGAAAATACTATGATTTTTAATTTATCAACATCAGGATATAAAAATATTAAATTTTCCTTTGCTGCTGTCGATGAAGGTGCCGCTAGTGCAATAACTATTGATTATGCTGTTAACTCAGGAACTCCTGTTTGGATTAATACAGGATTATCTGCAACTTCTTTGGCTTTAACATCCAACTTCCTTCTATACGAAACTGATTTCACAGCCATAATAAGCGCAAATAATAACCCGAATTTTAAAGTAAGACTCCGTTTTACAGGTCCTAATATGACTGCAAATATAGATTCAAAAGTTAGTTTTAATAACATTTCTGTCGATGGTGCAAAAATTCCATTAACTTATGCTAGTCCAAATATTTATTCTGTTGGTAGTCCAATAACTAATATAATTCCGACCATTTCTGAAACAGTAAGCAATTATTCCATTACTCCATCTTTATCAGATGGCTTATCAATTAACACTAGTACCGGTATAATATCTGGAACTCCTTTAGCCTTTAGAGTTCAAAACATTTATACCGTTACTGCGACTAATTCTCTTGGAAATACTTCTTTTAACCTCTTTATCACCGTAAATGAAATAGCTCCAACTTCATTAAGCTATACAAGTTCGAATGTGTTAACAAAAAATACTTTAATATCGAGTTTAAATCCCGCTATTTCCGGTGGTGCGGTAACAAACTATTCGGTTAGCCCTTCCTTACCATTAGGCTTAAACTTAAATACTATAACAGGAATAATTTCTGGAACGCCAACTGATGTAAGTCCTAATGCTACATTTACTGTAACAGCGACTAATTCTGTTGGAAACACTTCATTTGCTCTTTCTTTTACCGTAAATGATATTGCGCCTGCTGCTTTGTCTTATTCGAATTCCAATATATTCACTCTAAATAGCTCAATTGCAAGTTTAAATCCGAGTGTTTCTGGTGGAACTGTTATCAGTTATTCTGCGAGCCCCGTTTTGCCCTCAGGATTAACTTTAAATACCGCAACGGGAATAATTTCTGGTACTCCAACAGAAATTAGTCCAGACGGAACTTATATTATCACGGCTACTAACTCTGGTGGAAATTCATCGTTTGGTATTTCTATGACCATAAATGATAGTGCGCCTGCTGCTTTGTCTTATTCAAATTCCAATATATTCACTCGAAATAGCGCAATTACAAGTTTAAATCCGAGTGTTTCTGGTGGAGCCGTTATCCGTTATTCTGCGAGTCCAGATTTACCCTCAGGATTAACTTTAAATACCGCAACGGGAATAATTTCTGGTACTCCAATAGAAATTAGTCCAGACGGAACTTATATTATCACGGCTACTAACTCCGGTGGAAATTCATCGTTTAGTATTTCTATTACCATAAATGATAGTGCGCCTGCTGCTTTGTCCTATTCGTATTCTAATATATTCACTCGAAATAGCGCAATTGCAAGTCTAAGTCCAAGTGTTTCTGGCGGAACCGTTATCCGTTATTCTGCGAGTCCAGATTTACCCTCAGGATTAACTTTAAATACCGCAACGGGAATAATTTCTGGTACTCCAACAGAAATTAGTCCAG
>Ga0114958_10000345_pt1 | contig 40386 bp, 40 predicted proteins | sample C_130208_EF_Meta_FD_89577 | JGI IMG/M metagenome (GOLD analysis project Ga0114958, IMG submission 89577) | Freshwater microbial communities from Lake Croche, Canada to study carbon cycling - C_130208_EF_MetaG | ecosystem: Environmental > Aquatic > Freshwater > Lake | place: Lake Croche, Canada... | reverse complement strand
TTGGCGATGATGATCATGACGCGCAGTTTGATCGTATCATTGGAGACGACCCGTGATGCCTACTACCGGGACAATCATTTCGCGCAAATTTTTGCTCGGCTTAAACGTGCGCCCAATTCCGTTGCGGCCCAAATCGCCGCGATTCCTGGTGTCGCGACGGTGCAGACTGGTATCGCATTATCGGTTACTCTTGATTTGCCAGGCGTGATCGAACCCGCAACGGGGCTTATCCAATCACTCCCTGAGCAAGGTGAGCTTACGCTCAATCGCCTGCATCTTCGAGCGGGGCGAATTTTGGTGGGACGTGAATCGACGGGAGAGATTTTAGTCGGAGAAGCTTTTGCCCAAGCCAATCAGCTCCAGCCCGGAGACGAGATGGCAGCGGTGCTCTATGGTCGCCGGCAGCGTTTCCGCATCGCTGGTATCGTGCTTTCGCCCGAATTCATTTTTGAAGCTCCACCAGGGGCCTCCTTGCCCAACAATAAAACGTACGGAGTTTTTTGGATGCCGTACAAGGAGCTCGCGCGGGCCAGTAATCTTGATGGAGCGTTCAATCAACTTTCCTTGCGCTTGGTGCCAGGAGCGTCTGAGCCGGCCGTTATCGAGGCCCTAGATCACATCTTGCGGCCTTACGGTGGACGCGGTGCTTATGGTCGCACCTCGCATCCTTCCCACACGCGCTTGCGCGATGAAATCAGCATTCTCAACGGACTGTCTATCGGGTTCCCGCTGGTTTTTCTCAGTGTCGCTGCATTCATGACTAATGCGGTCATGAGCCGGCAGATCACCTTGCAGAGAGAGCAGATCGCGATCTTGAAGGCGTTTGGTTTTTCTAATGGTGAGATCGGCCGGCACTACCTTAAGTTTTCCATTGTGATCGTTGCCAGTGGCACCGCGCTGGGAGTCTTAGGGGGAGTGTTTCTTGGGGAGCGTCTGGTGGAGTTGTATCATATTTTCTTTCGATTTCCTGAGCTAAAATTCCAACTCGCTTCAAGCGTCGTGGTTTTGGCGGTTTTGGTGAGTTCAATTGCGGCGATTATTGGCGTCGCTGGATCGGTGCGTGCGGCGGTGCGACTGGCTCCTGCGGAGGCGATGCGGCCTGAGCCGCCGTCGAGCTACCGCCCGGCGCTGGTAGAGCGCTTGGGCTTGGGCCGGTTGTTTACGGTGACGTTTCGGATGGCGTTAAGAAATATTGAACGTCGACCGGTGCGTGCGTCGCTCACTGTTGGAGCTTTGGCTTTAGCGACGGGAATTTTGGTCGTGCCCAACGCGTTTCGTGACGGCATCGGTCACGTGCTCGATTATCAGTGGGATTTGATTCAGCGTCAGACGGTGATGGTGTCACTGATTGAGCCGAGTCCGGCGCGTGCGTTGGCTGATTTCAAGGCGTTACCGGGGGTAATTTTGGCGGAGCCGTTGCGTGGCGCGGCGGTGGAGCTGCGCGCGGGAAATCAATTTCGTCGCTTAAGTATCACTGGTTTACCTGCGCAGGCGGAGTTGTATCGCGTGCTAGATAGCATGGGGCGTCAGATCACATTACCGCCGGAGGGTATCGTTATCTCTAAAAAGCTGGCTGAAGTTCTTGGCGTAAAAATCGGCGAAACGCTTTTGGTGCGTGGATTGGAGGGTAAGCGCGTGGAATTTTCTGTGCCAGTGACCGGATTATCCGAGGATTTTGCGGGGACGGCGGCGTATATGGAAATTGGTGCACTGAATCGTCATCTCGGTGAAGGGGATCGTATCAATGCCGCCTATTTGACGGTGGGCGCTGGCCAATGGAATGAATTTTTACAAGCGATGAAGGCTTCGCCGCGAGCGGGCAGCGTGGTCGTGAAAAATAAGATACGGCAGGGGTTCCGTGAGACGACCGCGCAGAGTATCGGTTTGTTGCAGCAGATTTATCTCACTTTTGCGGCCGTGGTGGCGTTTGGCATTGTTTACAACAGCGCGCGGATTTCGCTTAGTGAACGCCAGCGGGAGCTCGCGACCTTGCGGGTAATCGGGTTTACGCGTGGCGAGGTGGCCTCGGTGTTGGTGGGTGAGTTAGTGATGCTTACGTTGATCGCCTTACCTTGTGGTTTGTTGATCGGCTCAGGTTTTGCGCGCGTGATTTTGATGACGGTGAATACGGAGTTTGTGCGTTTGCCGTTAATTCTTACGGCGCAGAACTACGCGTTTGCGGTGTTGGTCGTGTCGGCCGCCTCGGTGGTCTCAGCGTTGCTAGCGTGTCGGCGGCTTGATCAATTGGACTTAGTGGGTGTCTTGAAGGCCCGCGATTAATTTTTATTTCTCAAATATTTTATCATGAAAGCATCTTCGTCTCCGCGAGTTGAACCTGGGGTTAAGAATAAAAAAGGTTCGGAGGCGCGCCGTTGGTCGCGTTGGTTACCGTGGATGGTGGGTAGTGCATTGACTGTGCTTATCGTGGTGGGGCTGTTGCCGAAGCCCTTGCCAGCGGAGATTGGGGTCGTGGAGCGCGGTGATTTACGGGTGAGCGTGAACGAGGAGGGTATGACTCGGGTAAAAAATCGTTACGTGATCGCAAGTCCGGTGGCGGGACAGTTGCGGCGAATTGATTGGAAGCCGGGAGCGGTGGTGGAGGCGGGTAAGACGGTGCTCGCGGTTTTGGAATCGGGTGGGGCTGATATTTTGGATGCGCGTAGTCTGGTGCAGGCGGAGGCGCGGGTGCGTGCGGCGGAAGCGGCGGTCGCGCAGGCGCTCGCTCAACGGGCGCGGGCGGTTGCGAATGCGAATCTGCAACGGGAAGATTTCGCGCGCCAGAAGACGTTGTTCGCTAGTGGGGCGCTGTCGCGGCAAGAATTTGACGCGGCGGAAACGCGAGCGACCACGAGTGCGCAAGAGGCCCGAGCGGCGGAGTTCGCTGGGCAGATTGTGGAATTTGAAGCGGCACAGGCCCGGGCCTTGTTATTGCGTGGACAGCCCGCCGGTGCAGGAGCGCGTGGTGAGCCTTTGGTGATTTTATCGCCCGTTAGCGGACGAATATTGCGCGTGATGCAGGAAAGCGAACGACTCGTGCCGGCCGGATTTGCTTTATTAGAAGTGGGTGATCCGACGGATCTGGAGGCGCGGATTGAGGTGCTTTCCAGGGACGGTGTGGCGATTCAAACGGGCGCAAAGGTTCAACTTGAACAATGGGGCGGTCCGGTGGCTTTGAATGCGCGGGTGCGCATGGTGGAGCCTTCGGCGTTTACTAAAGTCTCGGCCTTGGGGGTCGAAGAACAGCGAGTTTATGTGATGGTTGATTTTACCGATCCTCTCGAGGTGCGGCGGTCACTGGGCGATAATTATCGGGTCGAGGCGCGGATTGAAACCTGGTCGGGGCAAAATATTTTGAAGGCACCCTCGGGTGCGTTGTTTCAACGCGGCGCGCAGTGGCAGACGTATGTGGCGGAAAATGAGGGTAACCGAGCGGTGTTACGCACGGTGCGGGTGGGTCGCAGCAGTGGTCGGGAGACGCAAATTTTGGAAGGTTTAAGCGAGGGGCAAAAAGTGGTGATATATCCCGGCGATCAGATCGGCGATGGGTCGCGGATTAAGCCGATTGTGGTGGTGCATTGAGATAACTGGGTGTGCACTTGACTGAAGTTATTGAATCTCTGAAATTTTGTGTCGATGCCACAAGTGTTTCCGGAGACGCGTCGAGATTTCGACGCACAGTTTGCCACGAATGAAGCCTGTATGGCTTTCTTAGGGAAATTGAGGTGGCCGCATGGCTTTGTTTGTCCAAAGTGCGGTGAGACGAAATCGTGGATAACGGCGAGGAGCCTTTGGCATTGTTCGAGCTGTGGGCGTCAGCAAAGTCCTGTTGAAGGCACGCTGCTTCATCGAACTAGGTTTCCGCTTAAAACGTGGTTTGATGCTGCGTGGCATGTTTGTGAGCAGAAAAATGGTATGAGTGCCCTTGGCCTCCAGCGAGCGATGGGGTTTGGTAGTTACCACACCGCATGGGAGTGGCTGCACCGGATGCGGCAGGCCATGGTGTTACCAGGACGGGACAAGTTGAACGGCGAGGTCGAGATCGATGAGACGTTCATAGGTGGGGATAAGCCCGGGAAGCGCGGCCGTGGTGCCGCCGGTAAGACTTTGGTTTTGATTGCTGCTGAAGTGCGAGGGCGGGCCATTGGCCGGATTCGACTCCAAGTAATCCCGGACTTAACCGCGGAGACGCTACAAGACCAAGTCGACCTGCTGGTCGAACGCGGCAGCAATGTGGTCACTGACGGCCTTGCGAGCTATACCGGGCTGGCCGGTCCAGAATTTGATCCCACGGTGGCCCGGCATACGCCGGAGGTCGGCCGCAATTTGTTACCGAAGGTCCATCGGGTTGCGTCTCTTTTGAAACGCTGGATGCTTGGGACTCACCAAGGGGCCATTTGTAAGCAGCACCTTCAGCCATATCTTGACGAGTTTGTTTTCCGGTTTAACCTGAGGAGCTCCGGTACTTGTGGTCTATTGTTTTACCGGTTGCTTCAACAAGCGGTTGCTCATGAGCCGATTACGAAGCGGCAACTGATACGAAGTCGGTCGGCCATAAAACCCTAAATTTCCCTGAAGGATTTTCCAAGGCTCATCAATTCGTGAGCAATTTCAGAGGGGAAAAGTTCACCGGCTTTTGTGATGCTTTCGTCGAAGACCTGACCTTCAAGTCGTTTTTGGGTATTTAACTGGAGGATTCCCGCTTCCCGATAAAATTCCTCGAAGTCGTCTTGGCATGATTTGTTCCATTCTTCTGGAGTTGATTCTGCTCGAAAGATGGTTGATCCAAAATCGATTGGACGCGCTGGGTAGTCATCGTTTTTAGTCCAGACGATATTTTCAAAGTGGAGGTCTCCGTGCGATACTCCACGTTGATGGAGTGTTTGAATGGTGGTGAACGCCTGAAGAATTTGAAACTGAAGCCTTAAGATTATTTGAGAATCCAGCTTCAGATTAATTGAGTCACGGTAGCTTTCGTTGGTGAAAGGACTTAGCGAAGCAAAAGTTTCACCTATCACGACCCGACTGCGGTAAATTAAGGGCGACGCCCCGAGCGGCATTAAGTGGTCGTTAATGTCGACTGGAAGCAACTGGATTACTTTTCGAGTGTTTTTCTCTTCGATTTCGGGAGATTCCCCACGCCGTAGGGGCGGTGAGTCAGGGGTGAACGTCTTCCGGAAATGGATCCCAAACTTCGACGTGCTTGAATGTTCTAGGAGCGTATTCTTTCCGGGAATTACAATTTGTCCGGTCGTCCGTAGGATGCCTCGCGTGGTTTTATCGTCGTAAACGGTTTTCCACACGAGGTCTTCAACGCCATCCCAGAATTTAAGCGCGTTCGCTTCCAACCAGATGATTTCCGCTGGGAAATTAGGGCGTTCGCCCAAGGCATGATGCAGTGCTTCGGTGAGCTTCTGTCTCACCGTTGATTTGTTTTGCACGTGTTTATTCTGCGTAGCGGCCAATCTTCCGGAGTTTTTCTTTGTGGCGCGCTGCGATTTCCGGTGAAACGATCTTGCTTGGGACTTTTGGGTAAAGGTGGGATCCGATGGCGTTTGGATTGAGTCCGCAATTTCGAGAGGCCCATCCGGAAAAGAGATATTGATCAAAATCGACCTGTAGGTCGGGTCCCACCAATTTCTCTGGGACCGCACAGGTAGTTCCAAGTGCATCGCCCTCTAGAAAGATCAGTTTCCCTACGTTACTGCGGGCGGATACGGTCGCGGTTGACATGCGGACGAGTGCATAATGTTTTGGGCCTTGTGTCAAGTGCATACCCAGTTTGAGATATGCCCTGCCCCACCCCGCTCTGCCCTGGGATAATAGGCGCGGCGCGGCGCGGTTGCGCTTGGGTTTGTTGATTTAGGGAAATAGCCAAGTGGCGAGCCACGAGTTGCCGTCGCGTATGAACACGCGGCGGTCGTGATGGCGGAAAGCTCGTTGTTGCCAGAATTCAATTTTTTCTGGCACGACGCGGTATCCATTCCAGTAGGACGGTCGCGGTACTTTGCTGATGCCAAATCTTAGGCTGTTAAGCGCCACGGCCTGTTCTAGTTCGAAACGATTTTGCATGGGTTCAGATTGGCGCGAGGCCCAGGCGCCGATCTGACTTAATCGTGGTCGCGTCGTAAAATACGCATCGGCTTCGACGGCTGTGGTGAATTCGATCGTACCTTCGATGCGGATTTGACGTTCCGATTTCGCCCAGTGAAAGCAGAGGGCGGCGCGAGGATTGGTGGCTAGATCGCGGCCTTTGGGGCTGGTGGTGTGGGTGTAAAAAACAAATCCGTGCGGGTCGGCGTGTTTTAGTAGGACCATGCGGACAGCGGGTCGTCCAGTAGCGCTGGCGGTGGCTAAGGCCATGGCGGTGGGATCGACGGGTTCGTGTTCATGCGCATGGGTGAGCCAACTTTGAAATAGAACAAAGGGATCCGTCGTTGCGTCCATACCTGTCATTTTGCTTAGTTTGTGGTTGGGTGGCTCGGCGGGTATTGCCGAAGGGTAGGCGTAGATTGGCGGATAGGGTTAATGGGGTTGAGGTGGCTTTTGACTTGGCGCGGATGGGTGGCCGGCGTTGGTTCGCTGCGCGATGTCACGACATGTTGAAACGATTGCTGCTTTAGCTACGCCGGTGGGCACTGCCGCGATTGCGTTGGTGCGAGTCAGTGGAATTGAGGCAGGGCGGTTGGCGCGGGAGATTTTTGACGTTGTGCCGCAGGCGCGGCGGGTGCGTCACGGGGATTACCGGGATCGCGTCGGGGTATTGTTGGATGATGTGGTGTGGGTGTATTATGCGGGGCCGGGGAGTTACACGGGTGAGGATACGTTGGAAATTTCCTGCCATGGTAATCCTTACGTGGCGCAGCGGGTGTTGGAGGATTTGTTGGCGCGGGGGTGTCGTTGCGCGGAGCCGGGTGAATTCACGCAACGGGCTTTTTTAGGTGGGAAAATGGATTTATCTCAAGCTGAAGCAGTTATGGATTTAATCCAGGCGCGCAGTGAGCGGGCTTTGGTGGCGGCTAATCGACAGTTGCGCGGTGCCCTAGGGCGGCAGATGGCGCTTCTAATTGATGCGCTGTTGCTGGGATTGGCCCGAGTGGAGGCTTATATTGATTTTCCGGATGAGGATTTGCCGCCGGAGGATCAGGCGATCGTGTCGGCTCAAGTGGCGGAGGTTCTACGTGGAACAGAGCGTCTATTGGCAACGAGTCACTATGGCGAGGTATTGCGGAATGGGATTAAGACGGTGATCATCGGCGAGCCCAATGCGGGAAAGAGTTCATTGTTAAACTGTTTGGTGGGGCGAGATCGTGCGATTGTGAGCCCGGAACCGGGAACGACGCGTGATTTTATTGAGGAAGTCGTGAATATCGGGCCTCATTGCCTTCGTTTGATTGATACGGCGGGATTGAACCCCTCACCCGGGGCGGTGGAGAAACTCGGGATTGAAAAAACCTTCGAAATCGCGGGTGAGGCGGATCTTTTTGTGGTGGTGATGGCGGTCAACTCCCCTACTCTATTGTTGGATAAAGTTTTAAGAGAAAAAATTCATTCCGAAAACACCGTGGTGGTATGGAATAAAATCGATCTGGCGCCGGTTCCGGTTTTGGCCGGCACCTGGAAGGGTTTATCCACGATTGAGGTCTCGGCGGCGACCGGCTTGGGTTTGGAGGGATTGCGCTCGAAGATGATCGCGTTGGCGGATGGCCTCACGCCCGCGCTTGGCGAGGATGTGGTGGCAATCAACGCTCGGCATGCGCAGGCGCTCAAACAGGCTCGCGCTGATCTTGCCTCGGCGGCGGAAAAACTCGCTGCGGGCGAAGCGGCCGAGTTGTTGGCGAGTGACTTGAGGGGGGCTTTAGCGGCTTTGGGTGAGATATCCGGCAAGGTGGATAACGAGCGAATGTTGGATGCTTTATTTGCTAATTTCTGTATCGGTAAATAAGGTTACATTTTTTGTATTATAATGATTTACAATAAGATACCGTTTGATGTGATTGTGTGTGGTGGGGGTCATGCCGGGGTGGAAGCGGCTCTTGCGGCGGCGCGCATGGGGGCCTCTACCCTACTGTTGACGGGCAACATTGATACTATCGCACAGATGAGTTGTAATCCAGCGATCGGCGGCCAGGCCAAGGGACAGATGGTCCGCGAGATCGATGCCTTAGGTGGCGAGATGGCGATCAACACCGATGTTACAGGAATACAATTTCGTTTATTGAATGAGTCGAAAGGAGCTGCGGTGCAGTCGCCCCGGGCGCAATGTGATAAAAAAGCTTATCAGTTCCGGCTGAAACACACCTTGGAGCTCCAAGCTAACTTACGGGTGTTTCAAGCCACGGTGACGGAGTTGGTTTACGAGGCGGATAAAGTCGTCGGCTGCCGCACTAATCTAGATATCGAGTTCCGTGGGCAAACCGTCGTGGTGACTACCGGGACGTTTTTACGCGGTCTGATGCATATCGGCCAAAATAAAAATGAGGGCGGTCGACTAGGGGATTTCAGTGCCAAAACCCTATCGGCGAGTTTTCTGCAGGCGGGAATTGAGTTGCAGCGGCTTAAAACGGGCACCCCCCCACGTTTATTGGGGCGCAGTTTGGATTTTACTCGGATGCAGGAGCAAAAAGGCGACGAGCGCCCCACTCTCTTTGCCTTCCATGATACGCGCGATCCTCAAGATTTGTTCCACGTGGAACAAACCGGTGAACGTCGCTTAGGTTGGCAGCCAGGTTGTGAACAAGTTTCCTGTTGGATGACCCATACCACGGCGGAAACGGCGGATATTGTGCGCCGTAACCTTAGCAAGTCAGCGATGTACAGCGGCGAAATCGAAGGCGTCGGCCCTCGGTATTGTCCCAGTATTGAGGATAAATTCGTGCGCTTTGCGGATAAACCTAGGCATTTACTTTTTCTCGAGCCTGAGGGTCGCTCGACCAACGAATTTTATGTGAATGGTTTGTCAACAAGTCTACCATTCGAGGTTCAACTGGAGATGGTGCATAGTATTCCTGGCTTGGAGCGCGCGGAATTGTTGCGACCGGCTTATGCGGTAGAATATGATTTTGCCCCGCCGACTCAGTTGTTTCCATCGCTTGAATCTAAGAAGGTCGAAAATCTCTTTTTTGCTGGTCAAATTAATGGGACTTCAGGTTATGAAGAAGCTGCGGCCCAGGGTTTGGTCGCGGGCGTCAACGCCGTCCAAAAGGCGAGGGGAGGGCAACCCCTGGTGATGCAGCGGCACGAGAGTTATATTGGGGTTTTAATCGACGATCTTGTAACCAAAGGCACCAATGAGCCTTATCGCATGTTTACTAGTCGGGCGGAGCACCGGTTGTTGTTTAACCATAGCAGCGCAGAGTTGCGGTTGTGGCAGCATGCGAAGGAGCATGGATTGATCAGCGCTAGTCGAAGCGAACGGATTCAGCAGAAGAGGGATCGGATTCAACACTGGTTGGCCGTTTTCGAAAAACAGCGTACGCAGGGTGAAACCTGGGGTGATAAAATGCGGCGGGGCGGGGCAGGCGTCGATACGCCGGAATTATTTAATCAAGAGTCGTATGAGATTCGGCAAGAGGTTATTTATAATGTTGTCTATCAAGGATATATTGAAAGAGAACATCGGCACGTAAAAAAGTTAAGTCAGATCGAAAAAATCCGTCTGCCCGCGGATTTAGATTATCTTGCGGTGCGGGGTTTACGGCGTGAATGCGCGCAGAAACTGGCGACGTTTAAGCCGTTTAATCTGGGTCAAGCGAGCCGTATCAGTGGTATAAACCCTTCAGACATAAGTGTTTTAATGATTTTAATGGAATCGACCCACGCGGGTTGATGGCCATAATTCCATTTTTAACGCGATAAAACCTTAAAAAACTGTGGAAAACGCCCTGCGCACCGCGGCATACCTCTCCAAGATTGCAGAACGACAAGTCGCATTAAAGGCGACCGGTGCGACGTTACTGGCTGGGGTGGGGGCGTGTGTGTTGGAAATTGGCTCGGGGCATGGACATTTTTTGACGGCTTATGCCGCTGCGCACCCCGAGCGGACGTGTCTAGGCTTGGATATCATTGCCGAGCGCGTAGAGCGGGCGAATCGGAAGAAAACCCGGGCGCGTTTAGGTAATCTTCACTTTCTGCACGCGAGTGCGGAGGATTTTTTGGCTTCGTTGCCGGAAACCGCCCGATTTGCGGATGTTTTTGTGTTATTTCCGGATCCTTGGCCGAAGCGCCGGCATCATAAAAACCGGCTGATGCAGGCGGATTTTCTCTCCCAGATCGCGGCCAAAGCAGGGCAGGGGCTGCGGCTTTATTTTAGGACAGACGATATCGATTATTTTGACGCAGCGAGAGCAGTCGTGATGGAACATCCGGGCTGGCAAGTATTAGATGCACCTTGGGCGTTTGAATATGAGACGGTTTTCCAAGAGCGTGCGGCGGGGTTTCATTCTCTCGTGGCTTGCCTTAAAGGCCTGAGCAGAAACGAGGTATTTGGGCAAAAAGCCGATCCAAATAGGGGGATAAATCCCGCTTAACCCAGATAATGGATTTTGTTTCCGAGATTGACACCGTACGATTTTTTGAGCCAATTTTGGATCTTTATTAACCTCTAAAACTGCTGCGCGCGCCCATGTCTCGAGTCCTTAAACTCGTATTTCTTTTTATCTTACTGCTGACCGCTCAAACCGGATTTGCGGGCGAAGACGTTAGCGTGTCCCCGATGGCCAGTAAATTGCAGGATTTTGGTGGGGGTTGGGCCATCACCAACAGCATGATCACGGGGTGGGGGGTTTCGGCCGCTATCATTATTTTGATCTCATGGCTCGTGGGCAAACCTTCGGTTTTACCCTCTAAGGGTCAGGCGGTCATCGAATCGTTGATCACCGCTTTGCGTGATCTTCTGGAACCCATCGTGGGCAAGAAAGCATTCCCCTTCGCGTTTCCGCTGCTCGTTACCTTCTTCATTTTCATATTAATGCAAAATTGGATGGGTCTACTACCCGGCGTCGGCACGATCGGACTTGGGCACGATATTAATGGGCAATTTCATATTACCAAACCCTTCATCCGACCCTTCACCAGCGATTTCAACAGCACGATTGCATTGGCGGGCATCTCGTTTGGCGCTTGGCTGATTATCATCTTCAAGTTCGCGGGACCTAAATTAATTATACAGGATATCTTTGGCAACAAAGCTAACAAGAGCGAGACTCCGGTGGTTCTTTATTATGTATTATCGTTGGTCTTTATCATCGTTGGTCTGATCGAGATCATATCCATTTGCATTCGCCCTTTTACGCTTTCCGTGCGGCTTTTCGGGAATGTCTTCGGAGGCGAAAATCTACTCCATGGCACAGGCTTTTTCTTTATTTTTTATTTCATGGAGCTGTTAGTGGGTCTAATCCAAGCCTTGGTCTTCACTCTTCTTAGCTCCGTATACATCGGATTAATTTGTAACCATGGAGACGATCACGGTCACGCCGAGGAGCACTCCAAAGCGGCTCATTAATTCATAAACTTTATCGCCGGGAGCGTGCTTCGCGTGCGCACGGCGGCAACCACAACCAAAATATATCCCACCTATGATCACCCTCATCGCTGAAATCAACGGCAACATTGCCAGTGCATTCGGTCTTCTCGGCGCCGCTATCGGCGTTGGTATGATCGGAAATAAAGCCGCCGAAGCCGTCGGTCGCAATCCCGGTGCCTCGACCAAGATCCTCGTGCAAGCCATCATCGGTATGGCGCTTGCTGAAGGCCTCGGCGTGCTTGCGCTGTTCCTCGCCAAGTAATTTGTATTGGCCGCGTCGTCGATTTGGCGACGCGGCCTATTTATTTTTCAGTAATTTCCATTCGCCATGCTGCCTTCGCTGTTTCTCGCTTTTGTTGAAGCCCCTGTGATTGCTGCACATGCAGCCCACGCCGCTGCCGCAGAACCCGGCATCGCCGAGAAATTCGGTCTCGAGTGGAAGTACGTTGTTATTCAAGCTATCAGTTTTCTGATTCTTTTCGTCGTTCTGTATTTGAAGGCGATCAAGCCGACCATAGCCGCTATGGACGAACGGGCGCATTCAATTGATGCGGGTCTCAAATATGCCGAAGAGATGAAAAATCGGCTCGCCGCCACCCAGCAGCAGACCGAAGTCACGGTCAAAGAAGCCCAGCAAAAAGCTCAAGCCATCATCGCAGAGGCTCAGAAAACAGCCAAAGAATTTGCCGACAAGCAGCAGAAAGAAGCGTTCGAGCAAGCCTCAGGCCTCATTGCCAAGGCGCAAGAAGCCATCGAGCTCGAAAAAAAGAAAATGCTCGCGGAGGCCCGCACCGAGATTGCCCGTCTTGTCGTTACCACCACCGAACGCGTGCTCGCCAAGAAACTCTCCGACGCGGATCGCGCCTCTTATAACGAGACCGCCGCTCGCGAGCTCACCGGCGTTTAATTTTCAATAACCCACGCGCTTCGCATGGCCGCCGCCGCTAAACAAGCTCAGCAACTCGCTCGCCAACTCTTTAAATTGAGCGTGGTCGACAACGTCGTCTCCACGGATCGCGTGGCCGGAGTGCTCGCCTACGTTGAAAAACATTCCCCAGCCAACGCCGTGCTCGTGCTCAAGGCTTATCACCGGCTTATCGCGGTCGAACTCGCCAAGAGCGAAGCCCGCGTCGAGCACGCCGGTGCCGTGGCCCCCGCTGCGCTCGCCGCGATTGCAGCTGCTATGACTAAAAAATATAGTCGTCCGATCACTACCACCGCTCGCGCTCATCCCGGGTTATTTGCCGGCTTGCGCGTGCGCGTCGGTGACGACGTTTACGAATCCTCCGTATCCGGCCAACTCGCCGCTCTTGCCCTTTCTGTCTAAAACCCGTTTCCCGAACCCTTCACGCCTTTACCTGAGATGAGCTCCGTCCTCGACCAAATCGAACAACAGATCGCCAAGCTCTCGACCAAAGCGGTCAAGAAAAACACCGGCAACATCCGCACCATCGCCGACGGCGTGGCCAAAATCGATGGCCTCTCCGATGTCATGTACAACGAGATGGTCGCGTTTCCCGGCGGCGCCATTGGCATCGCCCTGAACCTTGAAGAGACCGAAGTGGGCTGCGTCATTCTCGGTGACGTCTCCAAGCTTAAAGAAGGCGATGAAGTCACCACCACCGGCAAACTCCTTTCCGTTCCCGTCGGTAAAGCCCTGCTTGGACGCGTCGTCGACGCCCTTGGTAACGCCGTCGATGGCAAAGGCCCGATCGATGCTAAAGAAACCTATCCGGTCGAGCGCATCGCGCCCGGCATCATGGCGCGTAAATCCGTAAACCAACCGTTGTTTACCGGCATTATGGCCATCGATTCGATGATCCCGATCGGCCGCGGCCAACGCGAACTGATCATTGGCGACCGTGGCACCGGCAAGACCACCATCGCGATTGATACGATTATCAATCAGGCTAAAATCAACAAAGTCGGCATCGCCAGCGGTGACGCGAAGTTCCGCCCGGTTTATTCCATCTACGTGGCCATTGGCCAAAAGAGTTCGAACATTGTCCGCACCGTTGCCGCTCTTGAAGCCGCCGGCGCCCTTGAGTACACGATCATCGTAGCTGCCACCGCCGCCGATAATCCCGCCAACCAATACATCGCCCCGTATTCCGGCGCTGCTATCGGCGAATGGTTCATGGAAAACGGCATGGATGCGCTCATCGTTTACGACGATCTCTCCAAGCACGCCGTCGCTTACCGCCAGATCTCGCTTATTCTGAAGCGTCCTTCTGGCCGCGAAGCCTATCCTGGTGATGTATTCTATCTGCACAGCCGCCTGCTTGAGCGCGCTGCGCGTCTGGACGGCAAAGGTTCGCTCACCGCGCTGCCGATTATCGAAACGCTCGCTGGCGATGTTTCCGCGTACATTCCGACCAACGTCATTTCAATCACCGACGGCCAAATCTTCCTCGAAACCGATCTTTTCAACCAAGGCATCCGCCCCGCCGTCTCCGTCGGTCTCTCCGTTTCCCGCGTCGGTTCCTCTGCTCAGATCAAGGCCACCAAACAAGTCGGCGGTAAACTCAAGGGCGAGCTCGCGCAATTCCGCGAACTCGCGGCCTTCGCGCAGTTCGGTTCCGACCTCGACGCCAAGACCAAGGCCCAACTCGAACGCGGCGCGCGCATCGTCGAACTCTTCAAGCAACCCGCCTTCAGTCCTGCGGCCATTGAGCTCCAAGTTTCAATCCTCTTTGCGATGCAGAAAGGCTTCTTCGACCCGATTGACGCCAAGAAGGTCGTCGCTGCCGCGGCCAACATGAAGAACTTCTTCACGACCCGCAAAGACGCCCTCCTTACGGAAATCCGTAACAAAGCCGCTCTCGATAAAGACCTCGAAGCCAAACTTCAGGTCGCCTGCGACGAGTGGAAATCCGGATACACGGCCTAAAACGTCTCGGCTCCTAGCCAACCCCCTTATCCAACGTGGCCTCCACTCGCGACATCCGCCGCCGCATCAAGTCGGTTAAAAACACCCGCCAGATTACCAAGGCGATGGAGCTGGTCGCCGCCTCCAAGATGAAGAAGGCGCAGGCCGCCGCTCTTGCGGGCCGACCCTACGCTCAACTTATGGCCGATATGCTCACCGCACTCGGCAGCAGCGTGGATGAATCTTTTCATCCGTTTCTTGCGCAACGCGAAGTCAAAACCCGCGGCATTCTCCTAGTCACAACCGACAAAGGCCTCTGCGGCCCGCTCAACGCCAATCTCTTCAAACTGGTCACCGAGATTAAATCTCCGGCTAAGTTTTACGTCATCGGTCGCAAGGGCGCGCAATTTATCGCCCGTACTCAACGCTCGATGGTCGCCGATTTCACGGTGTCTGATCGCGTCGTTTTTAAAGAAGTCAAAGCGGCTTCGGAGTTCATGGTCGCCCAATTTTTAGAAGGCACGATCGACACGATCGAAGTCATTTATCCCCGCTTCAAGAACACGCTGATCCAGGAGTCCATGGTTCGCCCAGTGCTGCCCTTGAACAGCCTGAAGGAGTTTATTGCGGCTTCTCAAGCGGAGGCCGGAATTGTGCGTTCCTCCAGTTCCGATGATCGCGAAATGCTGTTTGAGCCGAGTGCCCCGCAAGTGCTCGAGGCCCTGATGCCGTTTTTCGTCAACCGCTACATTTATCAATTGGTCCTATCAGCCAAAGCCTCTGAACACAGTGCGCGCATGGTCGCGATGAAGACCGCTAAAGATAACGCCACCAAACTCGTCGGCGAACTTTCACTCGAATACAACAAGGCCCGCCAAGCCGCGATCACGCAGGAAATCCTCGAGATCGCAGCCTCCGCGTTCGCCGCCTGATCCCAACTTAGTTTCACGGTCCAAAAATCCCTCTCTCAATGAATACCGGCAAAATCGTCCAAGTCATCGGCCCCGTGGTCGACGTGCAGTTCGCGGAGAACGCCATCCCGCCTATCTATCAGGCGCTCACCATCGCGTTCAACGTCGGTGGCAAAGCCGAGAATCTCACGCTCGAGGTCCAGCAACATCTCGGTGGCGGGCTTGCTCGCGCCATCGCCATGTCCTCCTCTGAAGGCTTGAAGCGCGGTATGGAAGTTGTCGATACCGGCGCTCCTATCTCCGTGCCTGTGGGCAACGGCATCTTGGGTCGCATTCTCGATGTCACTGGTTCGCCTGTGGACGGTCGCGGCCCCGTGCAGCACGATAAAAAATATCCGATTCACCGTCCCGCCCCCGCGCTCGCCGATCAAGACACCAAAGCTACGATCCTTGAGACCGGCATTAAGGTTATCGATCTGATCGCTCCGTTCATTAAGGGCGGTAAAGCCGGAGCCTTCGGTGGTGCCGGTGTAGGTAAGACCGTTGTCATTCTCGAACTGATCAACAATATCGCCAAAGCGCATGGTGGCTTCTCGGTATTCGCCGGCGTCGGTGAACGCTCGCGCGAAGGGAACGATCTTTACCACGAAATGTCCGAAGCCGGTGTTATTGACCAAAAAGACCTCATGAAGTCTAAGGTCGCGCTCGTATACGGCCAGATGAACGAGCCCCCGGGTGCTCGTATGCGCGTGGCTCTCTCGGCGCTCGCTATGACTGAGTATTTCCGCGACGAGAAAAACCAGGACGTGTTGCTCTTCATCGACAATATTTTCCGTTTTTCGCAAGCCGGCTCCGAAGTGTCAGCGCTTCTCGGTCGTTCGCCGTCCGCCGTCGGTTACCAACCCACGCTCTCCAACGAAATGGGCCTCCTCCAAGAGCGCATCACTTCGACGAAGAAAGGTTCCATCACTTCGGTGCAAGCCGTCTACGTGCCTGCCGACGATTTGACCGATCCCGCGCCCGCCAACACCTTTGCGCACTTGGACTCCACGATCGTGTTGGAGCGTTCCATCGCTGAGCTCGGCATCTATCCCGCCGTTGACCCGCTCGCCTCCGTCTCCAAGGCACTTGAGATTTCCATCGTCGGTGAAGAGCACTACCGTGTTGCCCGTGAGCTTCAACGCGTTCTCCAACGCTACAAGGATCTCCAAGATATCATCGCAATTCTTGGTCTCGACGAGCTTTCGCCCGAGGACAAACAGACCGTTTACCGCGCGCGCAAAATCCAGCGCTTCCTTTCGCAACCGTTTGCGGTCGCAGAAGTGTTCACGGGTTCGCCCGGCAAATACGTTTCCGTCAAAGAAACCGTTCGTGGTTTCAAGATGATCCTCGATGGTGAACTCGATCACATTCCGGAAGGTGATTTCTACATGAAGGGTGGCATCGACGAAGTTATTGCCGCCGCTAAGAAGTAATCTGCCATGGCCCTCACGCTCGAAATCGTCACGCCCGAGGCCCGGGTTTATTCCGACACCATCGACACCGTCGTCATCCCGACGGTGGACGGTGAAATCGGCATCCTCCCTGGACACATCCCGTTGCTCACGCAAGTCGAGCACGGCGAACTCCGCGTGACCAAAGGCTCCACGGTCCTGCTCCTCGCCGTTGGCGGGGGCTTCGCCCAGATCTCTGGTGATAAAATCTCGGTCCTAGCGGAACACGCGATCGCCGAGGAAAAGATCGACGAAAAAGCGGCTGAACAAGCCATTCACCGCGCTGAGCTTGCGATGAAAGAAGCCAAAGACATGGACCCGAACGAGTTCGAGCATCTTCAAACCATGGTGCGTTTTGCCGGCACGCAGCTAGCGATTAAACGTCGGCGCCGTTGAACGGGTTTACTATCCAGACCTCTTCAAGCGCGGCTTAATCGCCGCGCTTTTTTGTGAATTGTAGCGCCGGCCAGAACTTGCCCTTGAAACCTCGTCGGGTCGGGCACACTTTGCGACTCCGATGAATCGCGAGCCCACCACCGCGCCGACGCCCCTGTGCCAGCTCAATGCAGGTGCGGTTGGTCGAGTATGCGGTCTCACTGGCGACACCCATTTTTGCCAACGCGTTCGCGAAATGGGGCTTGGTGAATCCGCCTGTGTTACAAAAATTTCGGGTACCACCACAATTATTTGCCAAGTGAGTGGTACGCGCATCGCCCTTAGCCACGCCGCTGCAAGCCACATTCTTGTCGAAAAAATGATTACCCCGCCAGCTCCGGTCGCAGGGTAGGGAAGTGTACCCGGTTTAGACCGCGTTTGTATCATGGCCACCGCTTCATTTATATCGCTGTCACAACTGCCAGTTGGAGCGTCTGCAATCCTCCGAGATTTTCCCAAGGCCGGCACGGCATTTCTAAGACTCCGTGAAATGGGATTACTTGCAGGCACGTCGTTGACGTTGGTGCGCACGGCTCCGATGGGTGACCCGATCGAGATCAAGGTTCGCGGTTATCATCTCACTTTGCGTAAATCCGAGGCCGATCACATCATGGTCGAACCGTCGGCTTAAAAGCTATTTCTCTGCGCCCATGGCATTGCCTGCTCATATCTCTGCTACCGCTGCCGGCGCCAACTCGCGCCAACCGGTCTATGCACTCGTCGGTAATCCCAATTGCGGTAAAAGCACACTCTTTAACGCCCTCACCGGTCTGAAACAAAAAGTCGGTAACTACCCCGGGGTCACAGTTGAGAAAAAAGTAGGCACCGCATATTCGCAACATGGGCAACCTATCACGGTGATCGACTTGCCGGGTACGTATTCACTCGCTGCTCGCTCGCCGGATGAAGCGGTCACCCGAGATGTTTTGCTTGGCCGTCGGGCTGATACCGCTCAGCCCGATCGCATTCTGTGCATCGTCGACGCCACCAACCTTGAGCGAAATCTATATCTCGTTCACCAGATTCTCGATCTTGGTCGCCCCGTGATTTTGGTGCTCAACATGATGGACCTTGCCACGCGGGCCGGGCTCGAAATTCGCGTGGATCAACTCGAGAAATTATTGGGTATCCCGGTCATCGCCTGCGAAGCGCTTTACCAACGTGGTTTGATCGAACTCAAACTCGCGATGAGCCGCGCCGATCTACCGCTCGCTCGGCATGCGTGGACTGTTCCTGCCGCCATTGCTCCTGCTGTTTCCGAAATCGCTGCGGCACTGGTCGAAGGCGATCGCAAATCACCTTTAGTTGCTCGAGCAGAAGCGCTCTTGTTACTCACCGATCAGGATTCGGTGCGAGTCGCTGGTTCGACGCCGCTTAGTCCTCGTACGACCGAAATTCTCCGCGCATGGCAATCGCGTTGGACGCAGGAAGGAACCGATTGGGCCGGCACCTTGGTGAGTTCACGCTACGATGCGATCGGCGCGCTCGCCGCTGAAGTCGTTCAGTTACGGACCGAAGTGGGACCCAGTGCTTCTGATAAAATCGATGCCATCGCCACGCACGCTCTCTGGGGTTGGGTGGTGCTCGGCGCCGTCATGACTTTGTTATTTTTCAGTATTTTCACGCTCGCTGAAACTCCGATGAACTGGATCGACGGTCACGTCGCCGCTTTATCCGACACGATCAAATCTGCGATGTCGCCCGGAGATTTACGCGACCTGATCACGGATGGAGCCATCGGGGGAGTAGGGGGTGTGCTAGTTTTTCTGCCGCAGATTTTGATTCTGTTTTTTTTCATCGGATTGTTGGAGAGCACCGGCTACATGGCGCGCGCTGCGTTTATCATGGATCGGCTCATGAGTCGTGTCGGCCTCAACGGTAAAAGTTTTATTCCCATGCTCAGCTCCTACGCCTGCGCGATTCCCGGCATCATGGCCACGCGCACCATTGAGGACCCCAAAGACCGTCTGGTGACGATCCTGGTTGCACCGCTGATGAGTTGCTCGGCGCGTCTACCGGTTTATTTGCTCATGATCGCCGCGCTCGTTCCGGGAGAACGAGTGCCCGTTTTTACTAAAGTTGGCATTATGCTTTTCATGTACGGTCTCGGCACCGCTGGGGCTTTTTTCTTCGCCTGGCTTTTTAAACGAACGCTGCTCAAAGGCGAACCACCGCTGATGATTATGGAGCTGCCGCCTTACCGTTTGCCCGGCTTCAAGGATGTCGCGCTCCATATGCTTGAGCGGGCTTGGATTTTTGTGCGTCGGGCGGGCACGGTTATTCTCGGGATTAGTATCATCCTTTGGTTCCTTTCGGCGTATCCCAAAGCGCCTGAAGGCGCGACGCCCACAGCGCAACTTGCGCAAAGTTTTGCTGGTCGTGCGGGCCACGCTATCGAGCCACTCATCAAACCGATCGGCTTCGATTGGCAGATCGGCATTGGGCTCATTAGTTCATTCGCGGCGCGCGAAGTTTTTGTCAGCACGATGGGGGTTGTTTTTAATGCCGAGTCTTCGGCAGAAAATACGGCGCCTCTGCGCACCGCGTTGCTCAGTGCCAAATGGCCTGACGGTCGTGCTCTTTTCACACCGCTTGTTTGTTTCACGCTCATGATTTTTTATGTCTTTGCGATGCAATGCATGAGCACCATCGCGGTCGTGAAACGTGAAACTAACGGCTGGAAATGGCCGATTTTTCAAACGCTCTACATGACCGGCACGGCGTGGATTTTGAGTTTTATGGTTTACCAAGGCGGTCGCGCTCTTGGGTTTTGATCACTACTAATCTCGAGATGTCCCCCACGATTCAAACCTTCATCGCGCTTGTTCTTGTTGCGCTCGCCTTGGTGGGATTGGTCGTGCGCACTCTTGCCAAGAAAAAATCTCATGGTTGTGGCGGAGACTGCGGTTGTTCAAGTCGAGGGTTGAAAACCAAATCACGCGGCTGACCCCGTCTTGGCGATGCCGGCACCCTTGATGAATTCCCCTGTGCTTTGTTTTGGCGAAGTACTCTGGGATTTTCTCCCTCACGGTACCTTCCCCGGGGGCGCACCCTTTAACGTCGCTTATCATCTTCATCGGCTCGCCGTATCCGTGCGCCCCGTTTCTGCGGTTGGCTGCGATGATTTGGGTGATCAACTTCTGCAGCGTCTCGCGCAGTGGGGTGTGAGCACGGCCGCTATTATTCGTCATGACAGGCTTCCCACGGGACGAGTGAGCGGCACCCTCAGTGCTGGAGGCGATGCGCATTACCTCATCGCTCGCGACGTGGCTTGGGATCGCATTATAATCGGTCCCGATACGCTTAAAAACGCCGCCAGTTCCCCAGCACTTGTCTTTGGTTCACTCGCACTGCGGTCTGCTGAAAATCGGGCCGCGCTTAAACAGCTTATAGCCGCTCAGCCCGCGAATGCTTGGCGCGTGTTTGATGTAAATTTACGCGCGCCGCACGACGATCTTGCTCTCGTGCGCGAGTTCGCTCCGGCAGCCAACCTCCTCAAGCTCAATGCCAGCGAAGCGGCTCGTTTGGTCAATGCCACGGAGTCACCGGGTCATGAAGAATCCCACGCCCGCTCCCTCGCGGCCCAATTCAAGTCATCGCTTATCTGTATCACGGCAGGAGAACGCGGCGCCGGATTGCTGCGTGCCGATCGCTGGACTTGGGTATCAGCTCGTCGGGTTACCGTAGCGGACACGGTCGGTGCGGGAGATGCTTTCCTTGCCGCATTTTTGGGCTGTCTGCTGCGTGCGGCGCACACGGACACTGAAATGTTATCCGCGGGGTGTCGTTTAGGCGAATGGGTCGCTGAGCATCCCGGAGCTACACCCGATTACGACGCCACAACTCCAATCTGAAGCGATGGGTTTTTAAGAGTTTTGTATCTGCAACAAAACTCAGAATCCTAGCCCGTGTAGCACTCTTTGAGTTAATTCCACGACGACCCCGGCGAACACGGCAAAATAAACGATCGTCAGTATCAAAAACCCGTAAGCAGTCGCCACGGCGACTCCATCGCGCTCGAGAACGCCGAGAGTGCCTATAACTACAACCAATGCCGGCAGGGTGTTGGTGAAAGGAATTCCCCCCAGCGGTAACAACAGTAGAAGCGCGCCGACACCCACCGCGGCCATATGAAGGCGTCGCAGTGCTTCAGTTTGCGTTAACCAAAGCCAGCGCGGGCGTAATTGCCGCTCAATCACGCCGATAAACTTACTCGCACCCTCCAGGACAGCGCGAAAAAAACGCGGCGGAAGTTTCATGGCGAGTAAACGTGCCGGTAGCCAAGGCGGAAGACCCAAGGCAAAACGCACCGCTAAAACTGTAATCACCAAACCAAAGGGTACAGATAATCCTGGAACCGTTATGGGTGAACAAAACGGCAGCGCAAGAATCACCGCCAGCAAAGCCGAGGCGCGTGCACCTAGCGCGGCGATTAACTCCCTCAACGTTAACGTCTGCTCGTCGAACCGCGCTGCGAGCGCGTGCAATTCATCAGAGAATTTTTTTAGCGGATCGGGCGATGAAGAAATCACGGATATAAATTAACAAGGAGGGCAGGGGACTAACCGGACCTCAGCTCGAGGGAGCGGGTTCCGTTTAAGCTAGGTCCCTCGTTTATTTCCATACAGCTCGATATGCAGACGGTGGGCATAGCGGTAGCCCCGTGATTTGCACGTTTCGCTCAACCACTTTGCGCGCTCGCGCATCAATTCAAGCGTTCGAGCTTCAGGCATGAGTTGAACCCGGTGGCGTGGAATTTCGCGATTAAGGGAGACTAGCATATTTTCCATCTCCTGCACATCGGAAGGTGCGGCGACGACAAATTTAAATTGGTAATCGCATCCCGTATCCAACCAAGCGCGCACTACGATGGGTTGCCAGCGCGTGGCCTCGTGTTTCTTGCGCCAGGTGGTGTGCTCCGCGCCTTGCGGCGCCGAATTTAATAGTTTCGGCGACATGGAAACCAGATCGCAGGCGATTCCCTCGGGGGCGATCGTTGCCGCGGTCTCGATCGTGATGTGGTAAGCCAGTTCTTTCAATGCCCCCGCCAATGCGCCAATTTCTTTTGCAATCATCGGCTCGCCCCCGGTGAGCACGACATGTCGCGCCAAAGGATACGATTGGACGGCGGCAACGATTTGTTCCACGCGCATTTGGGTCCCTTCCGGATTCCATGATGCATAGGGCGTGTCGCACCAAGCGCAGCGCAAGTTGCAACCACTCGTTCGCACAAAAACTGAAGGCACACCGATCAACGCGCCTTCGCCCTGTAATGAGTAAAAAATTTCTGCGATGAGCATAGCCGTGAAAATAGAATTTTGGCCTTAGCTCGCCGCTGGTTTTTGCGGTAACTCATCTCGAGACATATATTCGGTGGGATCATCTAAGCCGGCCAACGCGAAGGCTTCGCGACGCTCGACGCAGGTACCGCATTTACCGCAATGGATCAGCGCTCCTTTGTAACACGACCAGGTCCTAGCGAAATTTACTTTTAATTTTGCACCGGTCGCGGCGATATCGCTTTTCGACATGGTGATAAAGGGGCGCAAAAGTTTCACGCCCGCATAGGTCCCGAGTCGCATCGCTTCACTCATCGCGTGCATAAAGTCTTCACGACAATCCGGATAAATCGCGTGGTCACCGCCATGTGCGGCAATGACCAATCCTTCCGCGCCGGTACTTTCAGCAAAACCACAAGCGATCGATAGCATGATCGCGTTGCGAAACGGCACCACGGTTTGCTTCATGTTTTCGGCCTCGTAGTGGCCTTCCGGAATGTTGCCGCCGTTTTTTAATAAATTGGAGGCGAAGAGTCGGTCGACGAAATCGAGTCTGATTACTTCATGGCGCACGCCCAAATTGAGAGCGTGTTCAGCCGCAAAGGGAATTTCTTGATGATTGTGCTTTGCGCCATAATCAAAACTCGCAACGGCGACGACGGTGTGATCCCGCCGTGCCCAATGCAGCGCGACCACCGAATCCATTCCTCCGGAGCAAAGCACAACAACGTTCATCACGGCATCATGGCCATAATTTCATAAATTACACAAAAGAAACGTTAACCCCCTTACGCTGCTTGTTTAAAAGGCTAAACCTCAGCTTTTTATGGCTCATGGATGTTGGGCACGCCTATTTGAGAATTTAAGTCCAAAAAAAGGACGCCGTAATTTTAAACCAGAATGAAGCCGCTGTAACTTCACTACATATGTTTCACTTCCCGGTCGGTCATAAAAAACGAAGCTTTTTAACGCGCGAACATAGCAATTACAACAAGCCTTGTTCACGCTGGATGATCAGGAATTCGCCCGGTGTTGCAATCGAGACACCGTAAACTTCAGAGCCAAGTTTCCCGCGGAAGTCCTCCCGATCAAGAGTTAGCAGCCAAGCACACTTTTCGGCCAGCGCAGTGATCACCACTGGCCGATCTTTCACCTTTGCAAAGACGAGAGGTCGATTGAGGGAGGTTCGCGTCGGAACAATTCTGACGGCCGGTGCAACAGTCTGGGTCCATTTACTCATGGAGGCGGGCCCGATTTTTGCTAAATTTCGGCGCGTCTCATCCGCGCAATATTCTGCTGTAACAAGAATCCAACCCCGAGAGCGGGGACCAGTAATAATGAATGATGAGGCGCCTCGAGACGAGCCAGCTGCCGCTAATAAAACGCTGCTATCAAGAAACAGTTTCACAAATTAACTTTAGACGCTGGGGTGTGGAATTTTGCCATATCCGCCTCGTCACGCGTGATCCATTGAGCGATTTGTTTTTTTGTTATATCGCGCACAGGCATCGCAACCGCAGCTTGCAAGAAAAGCCCACCTTCGCGTTCTTCGATCAGAACCATGGGGGTGCGGAGTTTATCGAGCCCCATCTTCCGCCGCAGAGCTGGTGGTAAAGTTAGACTGCCGCGTTTGGTAAGTGGAATTGTAGTAACCATGCAGCAATGCTGTATTGCTGCATTGCATCCTCAAGCCTGGACTAAGGATACAGGCAATCGCTGCATTTGCCGTGATATGCGTTTGTCGGCGACGACGTGAACAGCTATGCTGTCACGCCGAGCTTGGTGAAAGGTAGTATTGCATGCTTATATTTCATGATCCTCAATGTGCTGATTATGGTTCAGCGATGCGGGCGGAGCAGCCGGCCCGTCTGACGCGTTCCGCGGCGCACCTTCACCGCCTGCATCCGAACTGGGAGCAGCGTTTACCTCCCCCTGCTAGTTCCGTCGCTGACGCGATATTACTCCGCGCTCATACCGCAGCACATTTACGTCGACTCGGCCAATCTCGCGATTTCGACGACGACACGCCTTTCTTTCCGGATATTGCTACCCATGCGCGGCGCGCCACCTCAGCTGCCCTCGCGGCTGCTGAGCACGCGTTTGCGCATCGCTCCGCGGCGTTTGCCCTCATGCGTCCGCCCGGACATCACGCCACGGCTGAAACGGCGATGGGTTTTTGTTATCTCAACAGTATTGCGATCACTGCTCTTTATGCTCATCACCAACTGGGCGTCCGCCGTGTTGCGGTTTGGGATTTTGATGCCCACCACGGTAATGGCACAGAGGAAATTTTACGCACAGAACTCCATACTGATCCGGATGCGTATTTTTTTACCTCGGTGCATCAATCGCCTTGTTACCCGGGTACGGGTTTGGTCGACGCAGGTCCTGCACTCCGCAATTGGCCTATCCCGCCGCGCAGCCCACGTTCGCAACACCTTGCCGCCCTTCGTGCTTCCCTCGACGCAATCATCGCTTACAAACCCGAACTTTTACTGGTTTCGGCCGGTTTCGATGCTTATGTGGGTGACCCGATTACGGCCATGACGTTGGAGCGGGAAGATTTTGCCCAACTCGGTACGTGGCTCCGAGAGATTTTTCAAAATCACGCGATCCCTGCCGCGGGTGTTCTCGAGGGTGGGTACAGTTCTGATTTACCCGTTCTGATAGAAGCCTTTCTGGTGGCATGGTCCGGTTTACCGGGGTGCGCAATACCCCGTTCTGCGCCTTAATTTTAACCTTATGGTTTCCGCACTCGCCCTCCGACACGCTATAGGTTACGTTTGTTAACTTGTTGAGATGATTTCCCGTTTTCTGCCGTCCACCGTTCGCCGTCTTCTCGGCGTCGATCCCACTGCTCCGCGCCCGGCAATGCGTGCGGCACCTCTTTCTGCGCGGCCTGCGAGCTTTACGCTCATCGACCAACCCGTTGCGCTCAACGCATTACTTACGGCGCTCAAGCGCGTCGACGAAGTCTCTCTCGATACCGAGGCGGACAACATGTATCACTACAAAGTCCGCGTCTGCTTGCTGCAATTTCTTGTCGATGGGGAAGTCTTCTTGGTCGATGCGCTTGCGCCCGGTCTCGACCTTGAGCCGCTTTGGAAACGGCTCGCGGAACTTCATCTGGTGATGCACGGCAGCGACTTCGATCTGCGGCTGTTGCACGATCGCTGTGGTTTTCGCGCTAAAAGCATCTTTGACACCATGCTCGCGGCCCAACTTCTCGGGCGCCAACGCATTGGGCTCGCGGCGCTTCTCGAAGAACATTTCGGGGTCCAACTCGATAAAGACGGTCAAAAGGCCAATTGGTCCCGCCGCCCCATCACGCCCAAATTGCTCGATTACGCCTGCTTGGACGTCTGGTACCTGCCTGCGCTGCGCGATCTACTCCTGCGTGAACTCGCCGCCCTCGATCGCCTTGATTGGCTTGACCAACAATGCACCGCGCAAATCGAAGCGGGCACTTCGGGTTTCGCTCCCGCTACCGAACATGACTGGCGTATTGGCCGCAGCGAACGTCTCCGCGGCCGCGGCTTACCGGTTCTCCACTCTTTATGGCATTGGCGCGAGACCAGTGCTGAGCGTATCGACACGCCTCCTTTCAAAGTCTGCAACAACGAGCTCCTGCTTGATATCGCCTACGCCGCTGAAGACGGCCAGACCGAGGAAGCTATTATAGCGCAGGTCAATCTCGGTAAACGCCACGATCGCCTCATTGGCTCGCTCAGTGCCGCGCTTCGTGCTGGTTTTGAACGCGACCCCGAAACTCTCCCGCGTCGCCCTGGTCGCGACACCAATCGCCGCTCGCTCACGCAGACCGAACTCGCTCGCCTAGATCGCATCAAAGAAGACCGGGATCGCATTGCTGCCACTCTAGCCATTGAAGCCACGCTTATCGCTAATCGCGCCCAACTCGCCCAACTCGCCCACGCTCCTGCCGCATTGGATGAAGTGCTTCTGCCTTGGCAGGCCACCCTTCTTCGTTCTATTCCATCACTCCAATCTAACTGATCTACCCCAACTCCGTTAATGAAAACTAAGCTCTCCCCCGCGCTTATCCTCGCCTTAATGATATCTTTCCTCGCGGGTTGTGCCACCCGCACCACCCCTAGCGGCGGTAAAGAAACCACTCTACTCGGTGGCGCTGTCACCGTGGCGACTAATTCCTTTCAGCCCCCAGCCCCACAAACCTCCGCGGTCGACACCACCAAGATTGTTGGCCTCGGCAACCCCTCCGGCACTAAGACCACGATTCTCTGGGGCCTCATCACACTCCACGATTATTGAGTTTTTCGCGTTACGACGCGTTGGCCTTCCTTCAACCCCGCTCACCCGCGGGGTTTTTCTTTGCTCCATTTACGCCATCAGTAAATCTGCGCACCCGTGATCGCCCCCGCAGCCAACGCCAACATCGCCCGTTATCTTGGGCTCATGGCTAGTTCTGCTCCCACGACAGCCGCCCTAAAAATTCCCCGTGGCCGCACCCCTACGGGGGACATTGATTATCTTACCCTCACATTCGCTGAACTAGCCGCCGAGGTCGACGCTTGGCAGAAAAAACTCTCCAACGCCGGCATCCAGTCCGGAGACCGCACGTTAGTCATGGTCCGCCAAGGGCTCCCGCTCATCGCCGCGGCCTTCGCGCTTTTTTCGCTCGGTGCGGTTCCGGTCGTTATCGATCCTGGGATGGGGTTTAAAAACTTTCTCGCCTGCGTCGAGCGTTCCCGCCCTCGCGCGCTTGTCGGTATCCCAACGGCACGGCTTCTTAGCCACGTCTGCCGGCGGGCGTTCGCTACGGTAAAAATTCGCGTTCCCGCCAGCGGCTCCCTCACGGCTCGTCTCACGAGTTCTGGTCCGCAACTTTCCGCAGCGTCGAGCCCACTTGTTCAGAGCCGGGCCACCGATCTCGCTGCCATTCTTTTCACCTCCGGCTCCACCGGAACCCCCAAAGGTGTCGTCTACGAACACGGTCACTTCGACGCACAAGTCCGTCTCATCCGCGCCACCTACGACATTCGTCCCGGCGAGATCGATCTCCCGCTGTTACCCATCTTTGCCTTGTTCAACCCCGCGCTCGGTCTCACCACCATCGTGCCCGAGATCAACCCCAAGCGTCCCGCCGCCCTCGATCCCGCGGCGATGGTTCAAGCCATTCGCCAGGAAAATATCACCACCTCCTTTGGCTCACCGACTCTCTGGAAAAAAATTGGTGACTACTGTATCGCGCAAAAAATTACCCTACCGACCCTGCGTCGCGTTTTATGCGCTGGTGCTCCGGTCCCTGCTTCACTCTGGAAATCCTCGCCTACGTTTCTAACCCACGGCCAACTTTACAGCCCTTACGGCGCTACCGAATCCCTGCCCCTGGCCAGTGTTTCCGCCGCCGAAATTTCCGACGCCCGTGGTCCTGGGGCTTGCGTGGGTCGCCCGGTCCAGGAAGTCACCGTTAAAATCATCACTCCCACGGACCTGCCTCTCGCCACCCTGGCCGACGCCCACGAACTTCCTTTGGGCGAGATCGGCGAAATCATCGCTACCGGTCCGGTTGTCACACGCGCCTACGATGCGCTGCCTGCCGCTACTGCGCTCAGCAAAATTTCCTCAGCAGAAGGCATTTATCATCGTCTCGGCGATTGCGGCACGCTTGATGCGGATGGCCGCCTTTGGTTCTGCGGCCGCAAAGCCGAACGCGTCATCACAGCTCAAGGCATTTTATACACGGAGCCTTGTGAACAGGTTTTTCGTACGCACCCCCGCGCTTCTCGTTGTGCACTTATCGGTCTTGGCCTCGCGCCTGATCAACTTCCAGCTATCGTGATCGAGACCACGGTGCGTACTTCCGAAGAAGCCCGGGCGCTTGCTCGTGAACTCCGCGCCCTCGCCCTTACGCACCCTTATACCGCGGCAATCCAACGTTTTTATTTTTACCCAAAATTTCCGGTCGATGTTCGGCACAACGCAAAAATTCATCGTCTGACGCTCACCGCTTGGGCCGCTCACGCAAAAGGCTACGAGAGCGACGCTCTGCATTGAACCTATCGCAATGAACGCGTTTCCGCAATCACCCGTACCATTGAGCGTACCGGCGTCAGCGTCTCCAGCGCACGCTTCCCTTGCGCCTAAATCGTTGGCTCACGGCCGTGTCCTTGTTACCGGCGGCACCGGTTTTCTTGGCCGTCGCCTCGTTGAGCGTCTGCTCGCGGACGGTCGTTGCGTGACCATTCTCGGCCGCACCCCTGCACCCGACCTAGAAAAACGCGGGGTTCGTTTCATCCGGGCTTCGCTCGATGACGCTCACGCCGTCCAAGCTGCCTGCGCTGGTATCACCACCATTTTTCACACCGCGGCCAAAGTCGGCGTATGGGGTCGTTACGACGATTTTTTCCGCACTAACGTGCTCGGCACGCGTGCGCTGCTTGAGGGTGCTCGTGGGCATGGCGTCGCTAATTTTATCCATACCAGCACCCCCAGCGTCGTTTATAACGGCGGCGCGCTTTCCGGTGTCGATGAATCGATCCCGCTCACAACCGCATGTCCCAGTCCCTATCCGCTCACTAAGGCTCTTGCGGAACGCGAGGTTCTCGCTGCGCACAACCCAGCGCTACGTACCGTCGCATTGCGGCCGCATTTAATTTGGGGCGTTGGGGATCCCCATTTGGTACCCCGCGTGCTTGCCCGCGCACGCGCTGGTCGCCTCCGCATCGTCGGTGACGGACTCAATCAAGTAGATATGGTCCACGTCGAAAACGCGGTCGACGCTCACCTTCTCGCCGAGCATGCCCTTACCCTGCATACGGCTCCTCAAACAGTCGGTGGACAGGCGTATTTTATAACCAACGGTGAGCCGGTATATCTTTGGGCTTGGATCAATGAACTGCTGGTTGCTCTCGGTGAACCGCCGCTTACTAAAAAAATATCCCTACGCACGGCGAGTGTGTTAGGCGCCTTATGTGAAAGCGCTTGGCGCTTTTTACCCCTTCGCGGAGAACCGCCTATGACGCGTTTTGTCGCCGCGGAACTCGCCAAAGACCATTGGTTTGATCTCACCGCCGCGCGACGCGATCTCGGGTACACACCACGCATCACCATGGCAGCGGGCACCGCCGAACTCGTGGCCTCGCTTCGAGCCGAAAAATCTACTTCTTCCTCCGTCACCCGATGATGACCGTCCGCCGTATTCTTCCGCCTGCGCTCGCAATGTCCGCGATCGTGCTCGTATCCAATATGCTGGTACAGTTTCCGATAAATCCCTGGCTTACGTGGGGTGCATTTTCCTACCCGGTAGCGTATTTTGTCACCGATGTCTGTAACCGCACCTCAGGTCCTGCGCTTGCACGGCGCGTCGCTTGGGTGGGTTTTTCTGTCGGGCTGCTCCTTTCGGCACTATTCGCGCCCATGCGGATCGCGTTCGCTTCCGGAGCAGCCTTCATTATATCTCAGCTCCTCGATGTTGCTGTCTTCAACCGGCTTCGGCGCGCGAGTTGGTGGAAGGCACCACTTTTCGGTTCGGCGGCTGCGTCGGTTGTCGACACGTCGATTTTTTTTGGCGTCGCCTTCGCGGGTTCTAAGATTGCCTGGCTTCCCCTTGCGGCGGGCGATCTTGGCGTAAAACTTTTTATGGCGCTCGCCTTGCTTCCGCCCTACCGAGTGGTGGTCAATCGGCTTGCGCCCCCGACCACCGTTTAAGTTTCCCCGCCGCCCCGCTGCCTCACGGCCTCAAATAGCGTGATGATGGTCGCCATAGCGACATTCAGAGAATCGGCCTGTCCTGCCATCGGGATGCGCACGGGCACATCGCAGTTCTCTAGCCAAAATTTACTTAACCCGTATTGTTCGCTGCCCATCACCACCGCGAGCGGGCCAGCTAGATCGACATCGGAGTAAATTTTATCCGCGGCGGGTGTTGTCGCCACGGAGCGCACCCCTTTTTCCCGCAGCCATGCCTGCACGCGCGTGCTTTCTTCCACCACGAGTGGCACTGAAAATAAAACACCGGTTGAAGCGCGTACGACATTGGGATTAAAAATATCCGTCACCGGATCACACACGATCACCGCATCGCAGCCCGCTGCGTCCGCGCTGCGCAAAATCGTGCCGAGATTTCCTGGCTTCTCAATCGCTTCCACTACGAGGTAAAAGGGGTTATCCTTCATCGGCAGATCTGCTAGTGCGCGCCGCCATTGAGGCGCTACCGCGAGTAATCCATCGGGTCGTTCGCGATATGCCACTTTGGCGAAAGCATCTTTTGTTAGCTCATACGCCACCGCGCCTGCCGCCTCCGCCTGCGCAATCAATGCCGGCTCGTTTTCGCCCAAAAACCATTCCGGTGAAAAATAAATTTCCTGCAACTTTACGCCTTTTTCCAGCGCCCGGCGGATTTCCCGATAGCCTTCAACCAGAAACACGCCCGCTTCGTCGCGCGGACGGCGATCGCGCAATTTGACGAGTTGTTTTACACGCGGATTCTGGAGACTAGTGATTTTTTCGGGAGCCACGGCTTCAGCGCACCATGAAATGCGCGAAACACACGAAGAAAGAATGCTCTTCGTCTTCTTCGCTTTCGTGTATTTTGTGTTTCCTGTGGTAAAACCTAAAAAGAAATCCAACGATCTCCCTTTCCCGTATCACACCGAGCTCGAGCTGGAGATTGCTACGCTCACTAACCATGGCGTGGGTCTGGCGCGCGTTTCGCACCCGGAAGATTCCGCGGCCAAATGGGTTATTATGGTTCCTTTTTGTCTACCCGGCGAACGCGTTCGCGCCCGCATTTTTCGCAACCATAAGAATTACTCCGAGGCGGATCTGGTTTCCGTCCTCGTGCCTTCGCCGCATCGTATTACCCCGGTGTGTCCGCTTTTCACCCGCTGTGGGGGCTGCCAATACCAGCATTTTACCTACACAGAGCAGCTCCTCTGGAAGCAGCGACAAGTCGCTGAATTGCTCGAACACATGGCCGGTGTAACGCACGAGGTGAATCCGGTCATCGGTTCGCCTAAACCCTACGGATATCGCTCAAAAATCACCCCGCATTTTAATCCCCCGCGCGACCCCGCCACGCCGCCGCCCATCGGTTTTTTGCGCCAAGGTACCCGTTTCGACATCATTGATGTCCCGCGCTGCGATATTGCGACCGACGCCATCAACGAAAAACTCCCCGCCGCCCGTGCTGCTATCCACGCCCGCGCGGCAGCCGGCGAATATTTGCGTGCCGCCACGCTTCTGCTCCGCGATGCCGGCGGCCAAGTCACTACCGACTATGAAGCGATCATTACCGAAACAGTTGGCGACTTAAAACTCCGGTTTCTTGCCCGCGATTTTTTCCAGAACAACCCGTTTATTTTGCCCGCGATCACGGCCTACGTGCGCGCTCGTGCTGCTGCTGGAGGGGCCCGCTTTCTGGTCGACGCGTATTGCGGCAGCGGACTTTTCGCTCTTAGTGCTGCGCCCGCCTTCGAACGCGTTGCGGGCATAGAGCTTAGCGAGTCCTCGATCCGGTTTGCTCGCCAAAACGCCGAGGCCAACCGCATCACCAACGCCACATTTCAAGCGGGTGACGCCGCGACGATTTTTGCCGGCTTGGATCCCGTTTTCTCGCCCGTCGACACCGCGGTTATCATCGACCCCCCTCGAAAAGGCTGTGACGAATCATTTCTCAATCAACTTTTCGCCTTCGGCCCGCGCACGGTGGTCTACGTGAGTTGTGATCCGGCGACGCAGATGCGCGACCTCAAGGGTTTCCTCGGCGCGGGTTACGTGCTTACCGATGTCCAGCCATTCGACCTTTTCCCCCAAACGCGCCACCTTGAGTGCGTGATCACTTTGCGCCGGGAAACCACTCCGGCCATCACCGCACCCTCGGTTTAACATCCCTGTAGATATTGATTTAACAAATTTCACTTAACGATAGTGTTTCGGTCTTAATTCAGTCCGATCCGCCCATCCGCACTTCACCGATTAAAAGCGTTTGTGAAAACGTTGAGGGTTTTGGGTGACGTTCTAGGCAAAGTATACGTCCCTTCTGCTAGCATGAAGGCAATCCCTGGTTATCCCGCAAAAAAATCTGACTGGTTCTGGTGTATTATGGGTTGTGTTTGGGGTGCCGGGTTACTGGTACACGTGGCCCCGTTTTTGCATTGGTCCCACGCACGGACTCCAGCGGCTTTGATTCACTGGATCGTATATTTGCCACTTAGCGCGGTCGCGGTCCTCGCGTTTCGAGCTTTGTTAGCTCTCGCCCCAGAGGCGCCGAATGAGAGTAAAAATGTCGGTTATATTTCGCGCCTCGATCACCTGCGGTTTTTCGCGGCGATCTTAGTGGTCATGTTTCATTTTTATCACGGGCTCGTGCCTTTGGAGGACTCTAGCCAGAACCCTTTGCTGACGTTATTTGGCGAAGGGTCATCGGGGGTGGACCTCTTTTTTGTCCTTAGCGGTTTTATTTTTGGGCTCATCGGGCAGGGTAAAATTATCCACTACGGCAATTTCATGCTTTCCCGCCTTGTGCGCGTTTATCCGCTTTATCTTTTGGGCATCGTCATCGTTATGGCGGCCAACCGCGGACGTTTCACGCCTTTAGATTTCGGACTGTTATTTTTACCGGTATTGAATCTCGATTATTTACCTACACTCCCCGGCTTCGGCCAATTGTGGACCATTGGATTAGAATTTCAGTTTTACCTTATTTTTCCGTTTTTGATGGCCTTCGTCGCTCGGCATGGGGCGAGGTATCTTGTTGGTTTGATGGTGTTAGGCTTGGCGGTGCGTGGATTTTATTTTTCCGATGTCGGTACGGTTCGTGACATCAGCCAATGGTCCATGCTCGGGCGGTTTGATCAATTTGCCATCGGGATATTAGCGGCAACATGGTATTTTCGGCGTGGCCAGCGGCAGACATCGCCGGTGCATCTCGGGTTGGCGATCATGGCGGTTTTGGCTGGGCTGCAATGGCTCGCGGTCTGGGGTGGATATCAACGGGGTGAGAAATCTCCGCTTTGGATCATTTGGGACACGGTTGAGGGCGTGATGTGGGCGTATCTTGTGGTGAGCTATCTTACGTGTCGGGTAGAGTTGCCGCGTTGGTGGGATCAGCTGCTGAGTCGTCTTGGGCAGTTGAGTTTTTCCATCTACGTTTTTCACAGCTACGCGATGTATTGGGCTCTGAAGCATTTTGCCTCGACGGTCATCACGGGCTCGCGCGAATGGGATGCGGTCCTACTCGGGCTTTTTATCTGCGTGCCCTTGGCGGTCTTGATCGCTTTGCCAAGTTACCACCTGATCGAAAAACAATTTTTTGTCTTCCGTCGTAAATACGTCGAACCCTTGCCGTCCTCGGTTTCCAGAGTAAAATAACGGTGTTTGTCAGGGTTTCGCTGAAAAAGGCCGCACCGGTATATGGACTTCGAATCGCTTCATGAAAAAGGGCACGTAGGGCGCGTTCCAATATACACCGTAGGCTTCGCCGGCGGGTTCGATCGCGGGTTTTTGATCAGCCATCCAAGACAACAACGCGGTGCGGGCTTTTTCAAAATTCTCTCGAGAGTAACCGCCGCGTTCGCCTCGGCTCGCGACGTGGCGCTCGGGTACATTGATCACTTCAACACCTGATTCATTTCCGGCGACTTTGGCTCGCTCGCTCGTAGCCACCCAAAAATACATCGCGGCATCGTTAATGCGCGCTTCAACCGGTGTGGTCATGGCGATTTTGTGGCGCGAGATGTAGCGGAAAAGAGGACCGAAGAGATTGTTCGCTCCGTCAAAGTAGTTGCCGCGGCCAGCAGACTGGAGGAGCACGCCAGCAGGTAGGATTTTTAATTCTGAAATACCGGGCGCAGTCGGCGGGAAGGCTTCTTGGGCAGACATGGGGAGGAAGGTGGCGAACAAGGCAAGTACCAGGATTAAACGAGGCATACTGTTACAGTAGGGGACGCGGCTAAAAACGCAAATCAGCTTCCTTCGGGCCTCAGCAGAAAAGCACTCGGCGATTGCCTTGCGAGCAGGCGGTTGGCGTCGTGTGATCTGTCTTTCACCGCTATCGCTCTAACAGTTTCTCGCCATGCGTCTTATCGACCTTTCACAACCCCTCTTTGATCGTGCACCCAATTGCCCCGTGCACCCTCCGGTTTCTTTTCGCCGCACGGCGGATCACCCCGCTGACGGTTGGCGCATGGAAGAAATCACTATGGCGACGCACACCGGCAGCCATCTCGATGCCCCGCTGCATAAAATCGCGGGTGGCCGTAGCATTTCGGATTTACCGCTAGAGACCTTTGTCGGTCCGGCTCGGATTGGTGATGTCCGTGGGTTGGAGCCGGCGGCGCCGATCACAGCGGAATTGCTCGCGGTTAAACTGCCCGGGTTAGTCGCAGGGGAAATTGTATTATTGGCGACGGGCTGGGGTGAGCGTCGGGCGATGACCGATGAGTGGCTTTATCGTTCGCCTTTTGTTGATCCCTCGGGTGCGCGGTGGCTCGTCGAGCGCGGGGTGCGAGGTGTGGGTATTGATCATTATTCAATCGGTGGCAGCGGCCCCCTCAACGCCGAGACTCACACCCTTTTGCTCGGGGCTGGCGTGTGGGTCGTCGAAGAACTCAAATTTCCTGAGGAAGTGTTCAAACTGTCTGCGCCCCAGAAATTCTGGGCGCTCCCGCTTAACTGGCCTGGTTGCTCGGGCGCGTTTTGCCGTCCGGTGTTGGAGGTGGGGTGAGCCTTTAATTAAAAATAAAGCCGCCTCGCCGCAGAGTTGCGCGGCAACGACTAGTTAAGCGATGATTCCAAGGTGATTATTTTAAAAGAAGCTAGGTTGCACCGAATTGAGCTGCGGGCTCGGATGCCGTTTCGCTACGGCATCGCGACGATGACCGAGTTACCCCACGTTATCCTTGCTCTCACCTTTGAAATCGACGGCCGCGCCGCCACCGGTATCGCCGCAGATCATCTGCCGCCGAAATGGTTTACCAAAGATCCAGCGCGAGCGCCGTTGGATGAGATCGAAGATATGCTCGCTGTTATTCGCGCCGCGGTGAATCACGCGCGCGGCGTTCAGTCTTCGACCGTGTTTGGTTTTTGGCGTGAGGTGTACGCGGCGCAGGTGGCTTGGGCGGAGCGCGGAAACGACGGAAAAAAAGTACCTCCGTTGCTCGCCCATTTCGGCACCTCGCTCGTCGAGCGAGCGTTGATCGATGCGTTTGGCCGCGCGCGCGGCGTGAGTTTTGCAACCGGGTTGAGGGAAAATCTTTTTGGGGTAGATCTTGGGGCCTTGCGGCCTGAGCTCGCGGGTTCGACGCCGCGCAATTGGTTGCCAGCGCAACCGGCGACAACGTTGATCGCTCGTCACACCGTAGGCTTAGGCGATGCACTCGAAGATGGCGACAGTGCACCGGAAGAGCGCGTGAACGATGGTTTGCCTCAGGCGCTGGATGCATGCGTGCGGTTTTACGGCCTTCGGCATTTTAAGATCAAAATTAATGGCGAAGCGGCGCGTGACCGCGACCGGCTCACGCGTATGGCCGAAATTTTCGCGCGTGAATGCGCGGGGCGCGATTGGGCTTTCTCGCTCGATGGTAATGAAAGCTTTCGTGAAGTTGGTGCGTTTGCCGACTACGCGCGTGGACTGATGGCGACGCCAGCACTGTCGGCGTTATGGCCGCGGTTGTGGTTTATCGAGCAACCTTGGCACCGTGACGTCGCGCTTTCGCCTGCGATTGGTGAGTTGGTGCGAGCGTGGCCGGAGCGCCCACCGATCATCATCGACGAATCCGATGGCGAATTGAGCAGCATGCCTTCGGCGCTTGCGCTGGGCTATGTCGGTACGAGCCACAAAAACTGCAAAGGTATATTTAAAGGGGTGGCTAATGCGTGTCGGCTGGCGCAGCGGCGCGCAGCGGGCGAGACGGGCCTAATGAGCGGCGAAGATTTGAGCAATGTCGGTCCCGTGGCGCTTTTGCAGGATCTTGCGGTACAAGCGGCATTAGGGGTGACGAGCGTTGAGCGTAATGGGCACCATTATTTCAAAGGTCTCTCCGCGTGGCCAGCGGCGGTGCAAGCCCATGTGTTGGCGGAGCATGGCGATGTGTATTGCCGAGCGGCGAATGCAGCCGGTTGGCCGCGCGTGAACGTGGTCGGCGGCGACGTGCACATTAGCTCGGTCACGCACGGGCCGGGTCTAGGTGCTGCGCATCCACCGCTGGAGGGTTTGGCGATCGTGGAGGTTTGAGGGGCTTTCCGCACTCCGGCCTTGCGCGAGATGACGCAGGGCCTCCTGTTTCGGCGCATGAAAGTCACGTTCACCACCAAAGAATATGCACGCATCCTCGAACTTGCTTACATGGGTTTGCGGGTCGCTAGCAGCGAGAGCGAGACGCCGGATATTTTGCCCGAGCGTTACGCCGATGCGGCCCAAAAATTATTTGCGCTAGCGACACCGCTCGGCTGCGGAGATCTCGTGGAGGAAGTAGCAGAGGACGAATTCCAGCCTTCGGAAAAATTGGAAACCGGTCCCGTACTTGCAAAGCTCGCGCGCTTTACTGAGGACGCATTTTGGCGTGAGTTGGTGGAGCGGCTGGCGGAGCGTGATCTGAGGGCTGAATTCGGAGCGACGAAACTCACCGAGGAGTTGAACGAGGAAGAAGAGAAACGACTCGAGGAAATTGAAGATAGTTATTGGCGCGAATTTGAAGCAAAGGGGACCGATTTCTTGGTGTTACTTAAGGGCGGACGCGGATGAACGCGGCGGCTAACTCAGATTGGCGGCGAGATTTTTTTAATTCCGAGTTTATCTTTCCGAAGGATTAGGTTGGCTGCGGCGATGCAACCAACGCTCCTTGTGCTCGCGGCTGGAATGGGATCGCGCTACGGCGGCCTCAAACAAATCGACCCTGTCGGGCCTGCGGGTGAGACGGTGCTCGACTACGCGGTATTTGACGCGGTGCGAGCCGGTTTCAAGCGCGTGGTATTTGTGATCAGAGAAGAATTTGCGGAGCTGTTTAAAACGCAGGTGGCGGCCAAATACGCTGGGCTGATCGCGGTGGATTACGTGTTCCAATCGCTCGCGGCGTTGCCGGCGGGTTTTTCGGTTCCGGTGGGTCGCGAGAAACCTTGGGGTACGGGTCACGCGGTGTGGTGCGCGCGCTCGGTGATCGGCGGAAATTTTGCGGTTATTAACGCCGATGATTTTTACGGCGCGGATTCGTTTGCGCAGCTCGGTAAATTTCTCGCCGCACCCGCGCCGGCGCGGGCCGTGACGGGTTACGATCCGATGTCGGGTCATCGGCCGCCGCCGACGATTATAGCGGAGTTTGCGATGGTGGGTTTTCGTCTCGATCGCACGCTCTCGGAGCACGGCGCGGTTTCTCGAGGAGTGTGTTCGTTGCAGCAGGGTCAGCTTAATGGCATCGTCGAACAGACGGGCATTCTCGCAAATGAAGTGGGCGTAGACAAAAAATATTCGGGGGCAGAAACCGTGTCGATGAACTGCTGGGGTTTTACGCCTGGGGTCTTGGCGGGGCTCGATGGGCAATTTCGTGAATTCTTAAAAGAGAAAGGCGCGGAGCTAAAATCGGAGTTTTATTTACCTGCGGCGGTGGCGGGCATGGTCGCGCGCGCCGAAGCGACCGTGCGGGTGTTGCCGACAACGAGCACGTGGTTCGGTGTGACTTATCGTGAAGATAAGCCCCGTGTGCAGGCAGCGATCGCGGATCTCGTGGCGCGGGGGCTTTATCCGGCGCGATTATTTTAAAAAGGGTGGGGGTAGGGATACACGCGAGGTTGACCCGAGGCGGTGCGGTGGACTCGACTTCTAAATTATGGCAACAGCTCCTAATCACCGCACCATGGCCGAGTATTTCATTCGCGGCCTTACTCAAGGCATGATCGACGCCGCCGAAGTCATCGCGTGGGCCGACGTTGTGATCGTCGACGCGCCGAAGACGGAAGACTGGATGTTGGAAATTTCCAGCTCGAGCCCCGAGGACCGCATGGGCGTATTGCACCATTTACACGCGGTGCAGGGCGAAGTCGATGAGGCCGCAGTTGTGGCGATGTTGGCGGCGAAACAATAACGAACCCGCTTGCGGTGGCGTTACCCATGAAATTTTCCCGTACGGAAGCCGACGTGTTTTTACCTAAGGGGGGCGATCCGGCACAGGCGCTCGCGCGAACCACGCATTTGTGCGTGATCGCTCACCAAGACGACATCGAAATCAACGCGTATCCAGCGGTGGCGGATTGTCTGGGGCGGAGCGACCGGTTTTTCACCGGCGTAGTTATGACCAATGGCGCGGGCTCAGCGCGTACGGGAAAATTTGCCCATGTGACCGACGCCGAAATGCAACTTATCCGTCGCGAAGAGCAGCGGACGGCAGCCTCGCTCGGAGCGTATAACCTTCAGTTGCAGCTGGCGCATCCGAGCGCGGATGTGAAAAAGGCCGGTCACGCTGGCGTAGCGGCCGATCTGGCCGCAATCTTTGGCGCTTGTCGGCCGCAGGTGGTTTATTTGCACCAGCCGGCGGATAAGCATGACACTCACGTTGCGTGTTTTCTGCGCTGCATCGAAGCGTTGCGCACCCTGCCCCGAGATCAACGCCCGGCGTGCGTGCTCGGCGTCGAAGGTTGGCGCGATCTCGATTGGCTCGAGGACCACGAGAAGGTGGCGATGGACGCCAGCGCGAATCCCGAGTTGGCAGCAAAACTAGTTGGCGTGTTTGAGTCTCAGATAGCGGGCGGCAAACGCTACGACCTTGCTGCGCTGGGTCGTCGGTTGGCGAATGCTACATTTTTCAATTCCCACGCGACCGATCAGACCAATGCCATTTCGCTCGCGATGGATCTCACGCCGCTTGTGGTGGATGAAATGTTAAGTGTGCGTGAGTTCACGCTGGGACACATTGATCGATTGCGTTCGGATGTCGCGACGCGCCTGGCGGCGATGGGCGGTTGAGTAAATTTTAATCTGCTGCTGCGTTAATAATATACCACCCAGCGCGTACTGCGCCGGCTATCTTTGCTGCTGCGCCAAATTAAATCGCAGAACGACATTCCCTAGTTTGCGTCATGCAGTCTCATTAACCGATGAAACTTAAGCTCAGATTTTCGCTTTTATTATTATTTTCGCTGGTCGGCGCCATGCGTGCGGACGAAGCCCCGCGCACCTTCGGGCTTAACGCCGACGGGCTCGTTGCGGCGCGGGCTCGTTTGACTATGGGAGATGAGCGACTAGCGCCAGCCTTACGCCTGTTGCGTGTTGAGGCGGATCGCCTCCTCAAACTTCAGCCGGCTTCGGTCATGGATAAGACCCGGACGGCGGCGAGCGGCGATAAGCACGATTATTTTAGCTTCGCGCCCTACTGGTGGCCGGATCCGAAAAAATCCGATGGCTTGCCCTACATCCGTGACGACGGTCGCGTGAATCCCGACAGTAAGCGTGGCACAGATTCCGGCGCGTTCAGTCGCACGTGTAACGCGGTCGAGACCCTCGGTCTCGCGTATTGGTTTACGCGGGACGAGCGCTACGCCCAAAAAGCCGCGACGCTCACACGTACGTGGTTTTTGGATGAAGCTACGCGCATGAATCCCTCGTTGGAGTACGCCCAAGCCATTCCCGGTTTAAATAACGGCCGTGGTATCGGCATCCTTGAAGCGCGCCATTTGAGCAATCTTGTCGACGGGCTTGCCCTTATTGCGGGCTCGCCGGCTTGGTCCACCGCGGACTCGACCGCGATGACAGGCTGGATCACGGCGTACTACGATTGGGTAACCACGAGCAAAAACGGTCGTGAAGAAGCGGCGGCCGAGAACAACCACGGTTCTTGGTACGATGTTCAGGTCGTCGCACTCGCACTTAATCTCGGCCGTATCGCCGACGCTAAAAAAATCGTCGCTC
>Ga0114958_10000341_pt1 | contig 40456 bp, 42 predicted proteins | sample C_130208_EF_Meta_FD_89577 | JGI IMG/M metagenome (GOLD analysis project Ga0114958, IMG submission 89577) | Freshwater microbial communities from Lake Croche, Canada to study carbon cycling - C_130208_EF_MetaG | ecosystem: Environmental > Aquatic > Freshwater > Lake | place: Lake Croche, Canada... | reverse complement strand
CTTATCATTTCATGAAGATCTCGAAGAAGCGCTTGGTTTTGCTTAAACACAGATATTTGATGGGCAAGTTCCTCGTCTATTCGTTTGGAATCGATGCGCAAGAGCGTATCACCGCGCCGAACTGATTGATTATTCCGCATGTTCATTTGTATAATATTACCGCTGACAAGGGATAGGATGGGTACCGGGTCTTGGGCGGACCGAAGTATACCGCGGGCCTGCGCCGATACATCAACCTGAATAAAAGGAAGGGCAAATAATGCGATAAGAAGCAAAAAGAGGATGAATACATAGACAGAAAATCCGTTGACCCGATTTTTGACAATCAGATTTTCAAGGCTGTACCTAAAGTTATTTGTGGGCATACATGCGTCATTTTTTGACGAAAGTACGGCCTGTAATGAAAACGAAAAATAGGAGGAAAAGGATAATCAAATACCTGTTCAGAGAAAATCAAGAAGCTGATAATTAGTGAAAAAATGGGTTTGAAAAATCCCTACACAAAATGCCGCTTCAACTCCTGAATCGGTTTTTCGATCCATCGATACGAAATCGCGGCAACTAAAAATAGCACGAGTAAACCGATCACATGATAGGGGTCAGCTGGCAAAGGTATGTGTAATCGAGCGGCGATTTGATAAAATAAATCAGGGACAAGCATATGGTAAAGGTAAATCCCATAACTCATTTGGCCGATCTTCCGCAAAGGAGTCCATGAAAAAATACGGGCTAAAATCCCAGCTTGCATCACCTGAAAAAGCAAGGCCACAGACACCATCGAGGTCAAGGTTCGAAAGAACAATTGCTTCACCAAATCCGCATCCGTATGCAACAGACACAGCATAATCCATAAAATTAGCACCGGAATCCACAATCGGCGAACCCAAATTCCCAGTTCCGAAGTGCGACCGGTGCGCACATAGTAAGCCAACAAAGCCCCCCACGAAAACGTATCCACACAGGTAATCATATATACCCCTATCCCATGAAATTCATGCACCGAAATATAACGCGCCACGATTCCCAGCACCACGACCGACCATAAAAAACCAAGCAGGCGTTTGCCTGAAGGAATCAATAACATAAAAAATGGCCAAACAATGTAAAACTGCTCCTCCACCGATAAAGACCAATAAGGCGACAACATATCGGACCAATTATGCTGGCGCTCTAACCAATGATTATACAAATACGTCCAATAAAAAACCGGGTGCTCATAAAAATCGGTGACCACTTGAATCCCAACTCGTTTGGCCACGAGCAAGCCTAAAAGCACCAAAAAATAAATAGGAAAAATGCGTAAAGCCCGACGAACCACGAAATTTTTAAAGGAACGAACGAAGTTGCCGGCGGCTTGTTGGCCCATCAAAATCGTCGAAATCAAATAGCCACTCAAGACAAAAAAAAGCGTCACGCCGATCGGGCCGTTTGGCAATACATTCACCCAATGATTTACCGGAAACCAGTGAAACAAAAGAACAAATAGAATAGCAAGGGCCCTGACCCCATCTAATGCAGGAATGTATTTCATCACATTTTATCGAACACAAAGCTAAAAAAACCCGCATAGGAATCAAACCTCTTATCCACCTATATGCTTATTTATCCCCTCCCCGTATCTTTTGTAGAAAAGAATGAAGACTTTGCGACAATGCGTGTATTTTTGAAGCTTGAATGAATGTCCTTATGAGCAAAATTATTGTTACCAAAAATATTTCAAAACGCTATGTCATGGGCGAAGAGGTGATTGATGCCTTAAAAGACATCAATATTTCTGTCAATAAAGGCGAATATGTCGCTTTTATGGGCCCTTCGGGTTCAGGAAAATCTACCTTAATGAATATTGTGGGCTGTTTAGATACGCCCACCACGGGCCAATATATTTTGAATGGACAAGATGTCAGCGAGATGTCTGAAAATGAATTAGCCGCGGTTCGTAACAAAGAAATCGGTTTCGTTTTCCAAACCTTTAATTTGTTACCTCGCCAATCCGCCCTCGAAAACGTAGCTCTGCCCCTTATTTACGCCGGTTATTCGAAATCCCAACGCACCGAAATCGCCATGGAAACCCTTCGCGGAGTAGGCTTGGATAATCGGGCTGGACATAAACCTAATGAACTTTCTGGGGGACAACGCCAACGTGTGGCCGTCGCCCGTGCCTTAGTCAACGAACCTTCGATTTTATTGGCCGATGAACCTACAGGTAACTTGGACACCAAAACCTCCTATGAAATCATGGACCTCTTCGACCAATTGCACAAAAAAGGCAATACCATCGTAATGGTTACCCACGAAGACGACATCGCCCAATACGCGCACCGCATCATCCGCCTGCGCGACGGACTCATCGAATCCGATACCATTAATCCGAATGTAAGGAAAGTGGAGAAATTGTAAAAAGCGCCTTATTTTTACTTTAAATTCGATTTCAAATAAGCGATTTTAGCCAAACAAATAAACTGATAATCTTCCGATTAATTCAGTTTATTGTCCAAGCTTTTTCAAGCAATTAAATAAATTTGTCAAATAAACTTTACCCTTTTATTCACTTATTTGTGAATAAAAATTTGCCTTTGTTTGGCAGATGATTATTGTATTCGACAAATACGAATTTCAAGAATAGTATGAAAAAGGCTATTCGGAAAATCGACATGTTAGGTTTCAGCCGAGTGTGATCAAACAGTACATCAAAATAATTAACATGATGCTTGCGATAGAGAAATTGGAAGAACTCTATCAAATCAAAAGCCTGCATTTTAAAAAACTAATTGGTGCAAAATCAATGTTTCATTCCATTCGCGTCAATCAAAAATACCGGGTTGAATGCATCATCAGTTATGATATATATTTGTTAGTCGGTAAAATCATGTCTCTTACAAATCACTACCAATCATGAACTCAAAACAAACTCTTGTCCCATTATTTTCAACACATCAAGGAGAACTAATACTCGATGAGATGAAAGTGCGGAAGATAACCCAACTTGCCATGGCCAATCAAATTGGGGTACATCCCTCTTTCCTGAACGAAGTCATCAAAGGAAAAAGAAGCATTCATGCGCATTTGGCTATAGCTCTTGAAAATGCATTAGGTATATCGGCCGAGTATTGGCTTAGACTCCAAATGCAATACGATCTAAGCAAGGCTCGCGCCGAACTAAAACAAAAAAATCAGCCATCAGCTGATCCTAATTAGAATACGAAAATCAACACGATTAAATCAATGGCAACAAAAAAGGCCGTTCATTGCTGAACGGCCTTTTCCTATATAAAAAATCTCAAACCTATTTCTTCTTCTCTTTAACACGAGCCGCTTTTCCTTGCTTGCCTCTCATGTAGAATAAACGTGCACGACGAACTTTACCGCGACGCAATACTTCGATTTTATCCAAATTTGGTGACAAAATTGGGAAAATACGCTCTACACCAATTCCGTTAGAAATTTTACGAACAGTGAATGATTCACCTGCTCCTGAATTTTTACGTTGGATGACCAAACCTTGGAAAACCTGAATACGCTCCTTGTTACCCTCACGAATCTTCACGTGAACATTTACCGTATCTCCAGCCGCAAATTCTGGATGCTGAGCCCGACGGGCCGAGTTTTCTGCTTCTACTAACTTAATTAAATCACTCATCTTCGTTTCGATTTTTGATGATTATCAGTCCTTAGCGGTCCACTTTGTACATAAGGCACACTGATTTGGGTTGCAAAGATAGAAAAAATCTATTCTTTAAAAAAAAATTGACTAAAAAAATCCTCAAAAATTAAGCTAAACCCTTGATACCCTTCACAAATGTCACCACTTCCGAACGAATATCCTTCGCCTGACCCACTAATTTCACAAAGGCACTTCCAATAATCGCCCCCGACGCACCTTTCGATGCCTTTAAAAAACTCGCCCGATCCGATATACCAAAACCCACCAATCGTGGGTTCTTCAATTCCATTCCCTCAATCCGCGCAAAATACGCCTCCTGATCCGACGAAATCCCCGTCTTAGCCCCTGTCGTACTCGCCGAAGAAACCATGTAAATAAATCCCTCACTCACCGAATCAATCTGTCGAATCCGCTCATCCGAAGTCTGTGGCGTAATCAAAAAGATATTAAACAAGCCATAACGCTCAAAAATCGCCTTGTATTCCCGCTCGTATTCCGCCATCGGTAAATCAGGTAATATCAATCCATCTACACCCACCTCATTGCATTTTTGGCAAAAACGCGCTACCCCAAACTGTAAGACCGGATTTATATACCCCATCAAAAGTACAGGAACCTGAATTTTAGACCGCATATCGGCCAATTGATCAAATAATTTCGCTACCGTCATCCCCTGATCCAATGCCGACTGGTTCGATTGCTGAATCGTTTCCCCATCCGCCACCGGATCCGAATAAGGCATCCCAATCTCAATAATATCCACACCGCCTTCCTGCAATGCCTCCAACACCTCCATCGTATCCCAAAAACCAGGGTATCCCGCCGTCGTATATACATTTAAAATCGGACCCTGCGCCGACTGAAAAACCTCCGTAATTCGATTCATCTTAGTCATTCAATTTTAATCTTTTTTGATACGTCGCCAAATCCTTATCCCCACGGCCCGATAAATTAATCACCACCACTTCATCCGCCCCCGCAGCTAATTTTCCCAAAACCGCAAATGCATGCGCAGATTCCAAAGCCGGAATGATCCCTTCCAACCTCGAACATTCCACCGCCCCTTCCAAAGCCTCCTCATCCGTAATATCATAAAATTTCGCACGACCCGATGTCGCCAAATGCGCGTGCATCGGCCCAATACCCGGATAATCCAATCCCGCCGAAATCGAATACGGTTCTATCACCTGACCATCCTCCGTTTGCATCAACAAACTCTTACTTCCATGCAATACCCCCGGTTTCCCCAAAAATGTCGTCGCCGCCGAATGTCCCGTCGAAACACCCTGACCCGCCGCTTCCGCCGCAATCAAAGCCGTCCGTGGTTCATCCAAATAATGATAAAAAGCCCCCGCCGCATTCGATCCACCCCCCACACATGCAATCACATAATCCGGATAATCCCGACCCTCCTTTTCCATTAATTGCACTTTAATTTCCTCAGAAATCACCGATTGGAACTTCGCCACCATATCCGGATAAGGATGCGGTCCCACCACCGAACCGATGATGTAATGCGTATCCACCGGATGATTGATCCAATGCCGCATCGCCTCATTCGTCGCATCTTTTAAGGTCTGGGAACCCGATTTTGCCGCCACCACTTCAGCGCCCAACATCCGCATCCGCGCCACATTCGGCGCCTGACGCTCAATATCAATCGCGCCCATATACACAATACATTCCATGCCCATTAAGGCACAAACCGTTGCCGTAGCCACTCCATGCTGCCCCGCACCCGTTTCTGCCACAATTTTATGTTTCCCCAAACGCTTCGCGACCAAAATCTGACCAATCGTATTGTTCACCTTGTGCGCACCCGTATGGCATAAATCCTCTCGCTTTAAATAAATATTCGTGCCGTATTTGGCCGACAAACGCTCCGCCTTAAACAAGGGCGTAGGCCGACCCACATAATCCTTCAGCAAAGCATAAAATTCTGCCTGAAATGCAGGATCCGACATAATTTTCAAATAATTTTGCCTCAATTCCTCTACATTCGGGTACAACATCTCCGGAATAAATGCCCCCCCAAAATCCCCATAATAACCCTCCTCACTCACATGAAACGATAATGGCTCTTGTATCATAATGCTATTTTTTTTGCAATGTCCTTTATTTTTTCCAAATCCTTAAACCCCGGCTGAATCTCCAAACGACTATTAAAATCCAAACCCGCCAACGAGTATTTTGTTCTCAATTCCATCGCCTCCACCATATTTTCCTCCGAAATACCCCCCGCTAAAAAAAACGGAACCTTCGACGGATAAGCCTTTAAAATCGACCAATCAAATCGTTCCCCCGTTCCACCCACCTGTGAGCCCTTTTTCGTATCCAATAAATAATAATCGGGCGCCCCTTGTAAGGCCAACAAATCCCCTTCTGCTGCCACCGATACCGCTTTAATCACACCCAGGCCTGCCCTTTTCAAGGCCTCTATAGCTGAATCACCCTCCTCCCCATGTAATTGAACCCACTTAAATCTCGCATGTTCAGCCATCGCGATAATCCGCTCCACTGTTTCATTCACAAAAACCCCAACCGCCTGCGTCGCTCCTAATAAATCCTCCGGAATGACAAAATCCTTTCCCACATAACGCGGCGATTTTTCCACAAAAATAAAACCCATAAAATCAGGCTTGCATGCCGCCACCGCCGCTATATTCGCTCGCTCCCGCATGCCACAAACCTTCCATTTCATCCGCCTATTGATTTAAAAATGAGGTCAAAGCCTTTCCAGGATCCTCCGTTTTCATAAAACTCTCCCCAATCAAAAATCCCCGATAGCCATAGGATTTCAAATCATTAATCACCTCCGGCCCCGAAATACAACTCTCCGAAACCTTCACAAATCGAGCAGGAATCTTTTCCGACAATCGCTTCGACGCCTCCACATTTTGCTCCGAAAAATTCTTCAAATTCCGATTATTCACCCCCACCACCGATATGTAATCCCCCAAACTACGTTCCAGCTCCTCCTCATCATGCACCTCCAACAAGGTCTCCATCCCCAAACTCCGCGCCAAAGTTCCCAACACCTCTATCTCCTTCGGACGCAAAGCCGCCGCAATCAACAAAATCACATCCGCCCCCATCGACTTCGCCTCCACAACCTGATATTCATCCACCATAAAATCCTTGCGCAACATCGGCGTATTCGGATTCGTCCGACGTGCCAATTCAAAATCAGCCGCCGTTCCCCCAAAATAAACTTCATCCGTCAGCACCGACAAACAAGCCGCACCCGCCGCTACATAGCCCCTCGTCACTTCATCCACACCCAAACGATCATTGATGACCCCCTTTGAAGGTGATTTACGCTTAAATTCAGCAATGATGCCAGTAGAAGCCGGCTGCACCAAAGACATCGTCAACGCATGACATGTCCGCGCAAAATATCCCAACTTCTCTAAGGCCGCCATCGACACTATTTCCTTCGCCTTCGCTACCTCCAAACGCTTCGTCGCTACAATTTGTTCTAATATATTCATCTTATTTATGGCATATTCACCTTAATCCATAATGAATTTTTTGAAGGATTGGAATGCTTTTCCGCTTTCCAAACTTTCTTTGGCCATCAAAATACCATCAGCCAAATTAGGCGCCTTTTCAGCCACCCATAAAGCGGCTCCCGCATTCGCCAAAACGGCTTGGGTTTGCGCGGGAGTTCCCTCTCTTTGTAAAATTTTATACATAATATCCGCAGATTGTGCGACGGTTTCCCCGCCTGAAAGCTCGTCCTGGGCAAAGGTATTAAAACCAATATCTGACGGTTGATACGTTTTCAAGCCCTCCCTCGTCGAAATATCAAAGGGCGATGTCAAGGAAATCTCATCGTAGCCATCCGTCGCGTACACAATCCCAAATTTCTTTTCGCTAGCCTCAAAAAATCCATGGTATAAATCAAACACTTCCTTCGAATACACGCCGGTCAATTGTTTCGTCACCTTCGCTGGGTTCAACAAAGGCCCCAACAAATTAAAAAAGGTCTTCATCCCCAATTCCTTCCGAATCGGTCCCACAAATCGCATCGCCGGATGAAACAAAGGCGCATGCAAGAAACAAATTCCTGCCGTCTCCATTTTCCGACGAAGCACCTTCGGATCACTTGTAAACTTTAAACCCAAAAATTCCAATACCGTCGACGAGCCCACCGAGGAAGAAACCCCGTGATTACCATGCTTGGCCACTTTTTGACCCGCACCCACAATCACAAAAGACGATGTCGTACTAATATTAAACGTATCCTTACCATCCCCACCCGTGCCACAGACATCCATCGCCTCAAATTCCGATAAATCCAAAGTCACCGCCAATTCCAACATCGCATCCACAAATCCAGTCAATTCCTGTACTTGAATCGGATGGTACCAATACGACGTTAAAAAAGCAGCAATTTGACTTGGATTCACTTCCCCCCGACCAATATTCAATATCACCTCTTTCGCCTTTTCATAAGACAAAGCTTCCCCTTGCACTCTATTTTGTATAATCGATTTCATCTTATTTCATCCAATTTTTAATCATTTGTAATCCATGCTCCGTCAAATAAGCCTCCGGGTGAAACTGCACCCCACGCACATCATACTTCGAATGCGCCTCCGCCAACACATTTCCGCCCGCATCCTCCGCCGTCACCTTTAATTCCAAGGGCATCGTATCCGGCAAAACCGTCCACGAATGATAGCGACACACCTCAAATCGCGAAGGAATATCCAAAAATAATTTCTCCTGCGAATCTTTGACGATACATTCCGTCGTCACGCCATGCAGCACTTCGCCCATGTTTTGCAGCGTGCTACCAAAGGCCTCCGCAATCGCCTGATGCCCTAAACAAACACCCAAAATCTTTTTGCTCGTCTTATATTCCTTCAATAAATCCATCATAATCCCCGCCTCCGAAGGAATACCAGGACCCGGCGAAAGCAAAATTTGATCATACGCATTCACCTCTTCCAACCTAATTTTATCATTGCGATAGACGTCTACTTGGGCACCTAACTCTTTCAAGAGATACACCAAATTGTACACAAACGAATCATAATTATCAATCACTAATACTTTCATGGCCATTTATCCTAAGGTTTCTGCAACGTCTAAGGCACGTCGCAATGCCGCCAATTTATTATGTATTTCCTGCATTTCGCTCGCCACCACCGACTTCGCTACCACGCCCATACCCGCCTGTAAAAACAAAGTATTCCCCTTACTCAAAAAAGTACGAATCGCAATCGCATGATTGAAATTTCCTGCGAAATCCATGAAGCCAATTGCCCCACCATAAATCGCCCGGTTCGACGGTTCCAAGCGATTAATAATCGTCATCGCATTGTGCTTCGGCGCACCACTCAAAGTCCCCGCTGGAAAAGTATCGGCCACCATTTGCAAAGGATTCACACCCGCCTGCAATCGGCCCGTTACCTTGGAAACCAAGTGTATCACGTGAGAGAAAAATTGAACTTCTTTGAACGTCTCCACATGCACCTCATCCGCACTGCGGCTCAAATCATTCCGCGCTAAATCCACCAACATCACATGCTCCGCCGATTCCTTCGGATCCGCAATCAAGGCCTTCGCTAATTCGGCATCCCGCGCATCATCGCCCGAGCGACGAAATGTCCCCGCAATCGGGTGAATCTCCGCCACGTCCCCCTCAATCTTAATTTGCTTCTCCGGAGAAGCCCCAAAAATCCGGTAATCCTCATAATCAAAATAGAACAAATACGGGGAAGGATTCACCGACCGCAAGGCCCGATACACCTGAAAATCATCCCCTTGAAAGGATTGGCTAAATCGGCGCGAAGGTACTATTTGGAACACATCCCCCCGCAAACAATGCTTGATACACGTTTCCACAATCGCCTTTGTTTCATCCTCCGTTAAATTACTCGTCTCCGCACCCACTCGGGAAAAGGCTGCCAGATCCTCCGAAGGTTTTTGTAAAATCATATTCGATACATCCAACAAAGGCAAAGAACCATCGTAACTATGCGCGTACCAGGTCAATTGATTATTAAAATGATTCAAAGCCACCACATAGCGGTACACATAGTAACGAATGGATGGAATCTCCGTTTCAGGGCTTTTCGCTTGGATAGCAATGTCCTCAAAATACTGGACGGCATCGTAAGAAATATGTCCAAATAGACCATTGGCCATCGGCGAATCTCCCTTTTCTTTGGTATATGAAAAGCGATCTGAAAAGTTTTTTAAGGCCCGAACCGCCTCTTTTTTATGAGCTAAGGGAAAAGATTCCACATGCCCATCCGGAAAGGTCTGGCTAACGATGGAATCATTCAGCACAAAACTCGCCACGGGATCGAAGGCCATGTGGGAGAAACCGTGCTCTCGGCCATGGTAATCCGCCGATTCCAAAATCACGGAGTTTTTATAGGCGGAGCGAATCTTTAAGAAAATCCCGATCGGCGTCAGCGTATCCGCCAACATCATTTTTCGAGAAGTCTGAACCAGTATTTTTTGCGTCGTAGACATGTTTTTCAAAGGATAACAAAGGTAATAAAAAAGGCTTACTGATGAACAGCAAGCCTTTGTAAAACATATCATGTACACACAGCAAAACTGTTCAGGGATGCATTACCCTTGCCAACCGTTTTGTTTGTATGCTGCTTTTGTCATTTTATTTAATTTGCTACAAATGTAAAATGAAATCTTTTAAATCAAAATTTTAACCTATTAAATCCCACAAATTTCCATATAAATCCGCGAAAACCAACACCTTACCATACTCCTCCTCCGATGGTCCACGAACAATTTCAATCCCCTGTTCCACTAAATTCCGATGCTCTTTCTCAAAATCATCGGTATGCAAAAACAAAAAAACCCGACCACCGGTTTGATTTCCCACGCGTGATTTTTGTTCCTCCGTAGCGGCTTTGGCCAGTAATAATTGGCAAGAACCTTCGCCCTTCGGCTGGACTAATACCCAACGCTTCACCTCACTCAACTCCGTATCCTCCACCAATCGAAAACCCAATTTTTGCGTATACCAAGCAATCGCCTCGTCATAATCTGCTACGACAAGCGCCACATGCATCATGCGAGGAAAAGGACTAGCGCTCATCCCGACCTACAAAATTAAATGGACTAATCAATTTTAATTCCGCTTTGATGGCATCATTCACCACCAGACCCTCGATAAAACGATGAAATACCGCTTGGTCAATCTTCCCATGGTGGCGCGTCAACTCCTTCAAGGCCTCATAAGGCTTCGGATAGGCCTCCCGACGCAAGACCGTTTGTATCGCCTCCGCGATCACGACCCAATTATCTTCTAAATCTTGTTCAATTTTACTGGCATTCAATTCCAATTTCCCCAGACCCCGCAGTAAAGAATTCAAAGAAATTAAGGTATGGGCCAAGGGCATCCCCACATTACGTAAGACCGTCGAATCGGTCAAATCACGTTGCAAACGAGAGATAGGCAATTTACCGGATAAAAATTCAAGACCCGCATTCGCATAGGCAAAATTCCCCTCCGCATTTTCGAAATCAATCGGATTTACCTTATGTGGCATGGCCGAGGAACCGATTTCACCCGCTTTAATCTTCTGTTTAAAATAGCCCATCGAGATGTATTGCCACATGTCTCGAGACAAGTCGATCAGAATCGTGTTTAATCGCTTCAATCCATCAAAATAAGCCGCTAAATTATCGTAATGCTCGATTTGCGTGGTATACCGACTGCGTTTAATCCCTAATGATTCTTGTAAATTCTGGGCGAAAGTAGGCCAATCAACTCCGGGAAATGCAACATGATGGGCATTGAAATTACCCGTCGCTCCACCGAATTTTCCGCTGAAAGGCACTTGGGCTAATAGGTCCAATTGACGCGCCAAACGTTCGACAAAAACTTGTATTTCCTTACCTAAACGGGTGGGCGAAGCCGGTTGGCCATGGGTATGCGCTAACAAAGGTATCGCCTTCCACTCTTCCGCATATTTGGCTAATTGCGCCGAAACGGCCTGATAGGCAGGCAACATCAGTGCTACGTGCGCCTCCGCGATGGACATGGGAATGGCCGTATTATTAATATCTTGGGAGGTAAGTCCGAAGTGAATAAACTCGACAAAAGGGGCCATGTCGCCATATTTGTCAGATAAGCCCAACATTTTTTCTTTGATAAAATACTCTACGGCTTTCACGTCGTGATTGGTCACTTTCTCGGTATCCTTAATCCATTGCGCATCTGCCTCCCTAAAATGAAGGTACATGTGCCGCAAATCAGCAAAGGCGGCTTTGGGGAAATTAGCCAAAGGAGCCAGCGGAATTTGACATAGTGCTATAAAATATTCGATTTCAACCCGAACTCGGTATTGTATCAATCCGAATTCTGAAAAGTAAGGGGCGAGGGCTTCCGTTTGTTTACGATAGCGACCGTCCACGGGAGAGATTGCACTTAATACGTTTAATTCCATGCGTCTATATCAAAAAGCAAAGGTACAAAATTTGTATTTATTTAGGCGATTCATGAATTTTTATTGAAATTCGTGCAAAATAAATTCCCATGCTAAGTCCTCGTTATTTATCCATTGTGTTGGCCATAGTGATTGCAGGAGTGAGTACCGCGTTTATTTCATTTTTACCGAATTCCGATTTCACGATCCTTTTTGTTTGTTTTATCAGTTGCCTTATTTTCGGATCGGTTTTGATCTATTTTGCGTTGGATTATTTGGTTTTCAAAGAGGTTAACCAATTATACGACCGAATCAAACAAATCAAAAAAAAGAATTTCTCCGTTATTCCGCGGAAACAATTGATTGAAAAGGAAAACCCGATTGAATTGTTGAAACAGGAATTAAACATCTACGTAACCACCAAAGAGGACGAGGTGAAAGAGTTAAGACAAGCAGCCAAATACCGACAAGAATTTTTGGCCGATGTGTCACATGAATTAAAAACCCCCATTTTTGCGGCTCAAGGGTTTGTTCATACGCTGCTCGACAACCCGGACGAAGAGATCGAAATTCGTACCAAATTCCTCGAAAAAGCGGCTAAAAGTTTAGATGGATTAGACGAATTAGTCAAAGACTTATTGACCGTTTCTCAAATTGAAACCGGTGCGATTAAAATCGTGAAAAAGCCTTTGGATCTACGGCCGGTGATTATTGACATTTTCGAACAATTGGAAGCGAAGGCTAAAAAGAAAAATATCTCCCTTAAATTGATCGGAAAAGAAGGAGCTTTGACTGTGAAGGCTGATCATCAGCGGATTGAACAGGTGCTGATTAATTTAATTGACAATGGCATTAAATATGGCAAGCAAGACGGAAAGGTGAATGTCCTTTTGGAAGAACGTAAAAAGAATTTCCAGATCATCGTTCGGGACAATGGCCCCGGAATTTCCAGCGAACATTTACCGCGCCTTTTTGAACGTTTCTATCGCGTGGATAAAAGTAGGGCGAAACAAAGTGGGGGTTCCGGACTCGGGCTTTCTATTGTAAAGCACATCGTGAAGGCGCATGGAAGCCAAATTACCGTACTTTCCAAAATAGACAAGGGCACCTCCTTTTCGTTTAAATTGGAAAAAGCTTAGGAAAAAATTCTCCTTTAAAATGCAGGGTGGATTTTATCGCACATGGAATAAATCCAAACATTCCTTTGCATACCAAGGCATGAATCCCAAAAACAAATGTGAGAAATTTAGTTTTGTGCTCCTTCTGCCAAACGCTCTGTATTTTCAGCGATGCGCAATTGCTCAATGAATTCTCCAATCTCCCCATCCATTACCACAGGTAAATTATAGACCGTTAAGCCGATCCGGTGATCTGTCACCCGGCCTTGGGGATAATTATAGGTGCGAATTTTATCTGAACGATCGCCGGAGCCTACCATGGATTTCCGATTTCCCGCAATTTCCGCATTTCGTTTCGCTAATTCGATTTCATAGATCCGAGAACGCAACACGGTCATGGCCTTATCAAAGTTCTTGATTTGAGAACGTTCATCCTGGCATTGTACCACCAAACCCGAAGGAATGTGTGTCACACGCACGGCTGAATAGGTCGTATTGACAGACTGTCCACCCGCTCCGGAAGAACAAAACGTGTCTTTTCGGATGTCGTTCATGTTGATTTGCACATCCACCTCATCGGCCTCTGGCAAAACGGCCACCGAGGCAGCTGAGGTATGAATACGTCCTTGGGATTCTGTGGCAGGAACGCGTTGCACCCGATGAACGCCCGATTCAAATTTTAATTTGGCATATACGTCTTCCCCTTGAACAGAGGCAATAATCTCTTTATATCCCCCCGCACTTCCTTCGGTAAAATCCATGATTTGGAAAGCCCAACCCATTTTTTCCGCATAGCGCTGGTACATCCGAAAAATATCGCCGGCAAAGATGGAGGCCTCGTCGCCCCCCGTTCCACCGCGGACCTCTAGGATGCAGTCTTTGGAATCGTTTGGATCCCTCGGAATGAGCATTTCCTTCAATACTTCTTGTAATTCTTTTTCTTTGGGAATTAATTCTTCCAATTCCGCCTTGGCCATATCACGAAAATCCTCATCCTTTTCGGTGGCGATGACTTCCTTGGCTTCGTCGATGGACTGAAGGGTTTGTTGGTATGCCAAATACTGATCCACAATTTTTTGCAGATCCTTATATTCTTTACTTAAGGTTTTAAATTTTTTAAGGTCGGAAACGACCTCAGGCATGGCAATTTGTTGTTCTACTTCTAAAAAACGCTCCCTAATGGCCTCGAGCTGCTCCAGCATACATGTTCAATTTTAAAAATCTTTGCAAAGATAACAATTAGTTGAATACCTTTGCGCAACGCATTTTTATTATGAACATTTCCCGCTATCTGCCCTTTTTAAGTCTTTTCATCTGTTTGGCCTGTGATTTTTCACATCGGATTGATACGAGTGCGGTGGTCAAGGAAATGAAATCCAAACAAGTCAAACGCGTGCTTCCTGAGCAAATTGTAAGCCAATTGGATACTTGGGGACAAGCTTTGGAAAAAAATCCAAAGGCCTTGCCGGCGGAAATTCGCTTTAAAACCTACCAAGGTCCCGCGCAAGAACTTACCAAACAAGTGGCTGACAAAAAAATTAAAGAGGTCTTAGATGCAATTTCATATAGTGTAGAACATCAGCAAACGGTTCCCGCGAGTATTCAAAAAAATGTGGCGGGGGATAGTCTATTCTATATATTCCAACAAGCCAATGGGGAAACCACCCTCTTCGGATTCAGTAAGTCGGCGATCATTCAAAACATGGACCGACCGCTCATTAAATAAGCGGACGCTGAGACAATATCACCATTTGTTTATAAATCTCCTGCATTTCAGGTTTTTCAATGTAAGCCAAGGCCTCGTAGTTCAAGGCAATTGCACGAGAAGGCATCGCTTGCTGAGTGAAATAGGCTTTCATGTGATTTTCAACCAGCCCTTGAATTAATTGGGTATCCAAATCGATGGAATCGAGTAATTCTTTTGCCTGATTCCACAGATGATTTGTAAATACGCCGGCCATTTGCATCGCCAAATGAATTTTTTTCCGTTCCTCGGAACTGACCACATAAATCGCATCAGAAATGTCCTTCGCAAGCGTCACGAGAATTATTTCAGTCTCTTCGACCAGCACTTCCACGCAAATAGGCATATGCGTTAGGGCTATTTTACGACCAATGCTCAGGTGCTGGACAGGAAAAAACACACCCATTTGGTTCATGCTTTCCCGCAAAGGATCATACATGACCATGGCTTCCGCCAAGGCAGCGGTGCCAGAAACTAAAATAAGGGTGCCATATTTAGGTAAGAGTAATTCGGACAAAACTTGTGAATAGGCGCTTTCGGGAATACAAAGAAAAAATACGTCGGAACTGGATTCGGAGAAATCTAAATGTTCTTGGACCTGGGCATTGTAACAAAAAGAAACGACCTCCTTCGCTTTTTTGGGATCGCGGCTAAATACTTCTTGGACCGAGTTTCCTGCGTTTTCTAAGGCTTGGGCTAAATGCCAGGCGACATGTCCGGCGCCGATGAATGAAATCTTCATAAATTAGTAAATGGTTTCGCGTTTGGAACCTACAAATGGAATCCATTGCGTATCCAAAATTCCTGAAAAATTTCGCAAAAACATAACGAATGAAGGCTTAAATGGATGTCGGGCCAAATGCATCCCAGCTTCTTCGGGCGTTTGATCGCCTTTTTTGGCATTACAATATTTACATGCGGTGGTCAAATTGTCCCACGAGGTTCTTCCCTGACGGGATTTAGGCATCACATGATCTAAGGTTAGATGTTCTTTGGCGCCGCAATATTGACACATGTTTCCGTCCCTTTTAAAAATGTTTTGCCGGGTTAAGACCACGCCTTTATATGGGAAATAGACGTAGCGATTGAGGCGAATGACGGAAGGAAAGGGAAAGGTTTGAGAAATGGAGTGCAATTTGGCGGTCGAGGACTCGGCGACCAATTCGGCTTTGTTCAGGTAGACCAAAAGAAAGGCTTTGGGCATCGAACAAATCGTGAGGGCGCTGTAATCTTGATTCAGAACTAATACCTTTTGACTCATAGAAACAGGATTAGAAGACCTTTTAAAGTTAGTAAAATAATCCACTGAATCCCAAGTGCCTGCAGATTAAATTTAAGTACATTCCAAGGAATGAATCAGAATGTGTAAATTTGGAAAAAAAAGAAAGCGCCCGATGTCAACTTTGTTGGAACAAATCAAATCCCTCGCCTCAGCAAATGCCCAAGAAACGGTTAAAAACCGCCACCATTTGCATCAAAATCCCGAACTCTCGTATCAAGAAAAAGAGACACAGGCTTATGTGGAAGCGCAATTGAAGGCCATGGGGATTTCTTCTAATCGGATTGCAGATACTGGCCTCATCGCGCTGATCGAGGGAAAAAATCCTTCGAAAAAAGTCATTGCCTTGCGGGCCGACATGGACGCCTTGCCCATTTTCGAAGCGAATCAAGTTCCATACAAATCCCAACGCGAAGGGGTCATGCATGCCTGTGGACATGATGTACATACGTCTTCCTTACTCGGAACAGCGAAAATTTTACAAGAGATACGGGGCGAGTTTGAAGGGACTGTTAAATTATTATTTCAACCTGCGGAGGAAAAAGCGCCGGGCGGCGCGAGCATCATGATTCAAGATGGCGCTTTGCAAAATCCGATTCCGAATGGGATTTTAGGCCAACATGTAGCGCCCAATATTCCCGTGGGGAAAATCGGTTTTCGAGAAGGCATGTATATGGCTAGCGCGGACGAATTGTATGTAACGGTCAAAGGCAAGGGTGGACATGGAGCTATGCCGGATATTTGTGTGGATCCGATTTTAATCGCTTCGCATCTTATTGTGGCAATGCAGCAAATCATTTCTCGAAATAAAAATCCACGCTTACCATCGGTATTGACCTTTGGGAAAATCGAGGGTTTGGGAGCGACGAACATCATTCCCGATGAAGTAAAAATCCAAGGAACATTCCGGGCGATGGATGAAGCGTGGCGGGCGGATGGTTTGGCGAAGATGAAAAAATTAGCGGAAGGAATGGCAGAGGCGATGGGAGGAACTTGCGAATTCAGTGTATTAAAAGGATATCCATTTTTACAAAATAATCCTGCGCTGACCCGACGTATGAAGGAAGCGGCGATCGAATACATGGGTGAGGAACACGTGATCGACTTGGACATTTGGATGGCGGCAGAGGATTTCGCTTGGTATACGCACCATGTGGATGCTTGTTTTTATCGACTGGGCACCCGGAATGAAGCGCGCGGAATCATCAGCGGCGTGCATACGCCTACTTTTGATATCGATGAACAAGCCTTAGAAATCGGGCCGGGATTGATGGCGTGGTTGGCCATCCAGGAACTACAAATTACCTAGGAAATTCGAGGGGATCTGGCCATTTAAAGGTGTAATGAAGGCGTTCTGCGATTGCATCGCCGGAAACGATTTTCCCTCCAAGACAAGGTTGCGTATCATCCCAAAGCCCAATGGGCAGGCCTCTTTGTTCGCAATCATAAATGCCGACATCCATTTTACTCGGGTGCTGAGGTGCCACTAAATTAAATACGCCTTCTTGGATAGATTCCGTTGCCTTTGCGATAAGTGCGACGACATCGTCTTTGTGGATATAATTCACCGGACAATTTGCCCCATCATTTCGTTTCCCTGAGAAATATTTTGCTACATAGCGATCGCCGCCCATTAATCCGCCCAAACGCAAAATGAGCGAGGGTATTTCGGAAGCTTGAACGATGGCCTCGGCTTTGGCCATTAAGGAGGATTCTTGAATATCCGATTCCTCGGTCACGATATCCGATACGTTTTGATAAATGGAGGTAGAGGAAAGGAAAATGATTTTCTTGGTGATGGATAGGTCTATTTGTTGGACCCAAGCCCCTAGTATTTCCAAATAATGTTCTTCTGAATTCTTCTTACGTCGTGGTGGAATGGCCCAAATATGAATCTCTGATTGACACATGGGGACCCAGGCTTGTTCTGGCATGCCTGGTTCGGCACGAAAATCCAAGACCTTGATATTCGGATGAGCGGCTTGTTTATGTGCCGAAGAAGCGGAAACTTGCACCTCGAAATCAGCTAGTGCTAATTTAAATGCGAGAGGGGCTCCTACCCAACCGCCACCAAAAATACTAACTGTCTTTTTCATAATTTTTTGCACCTTTGGAACAAAAGAACAACAAAATTAGTTGTAAACCTCATTAGCGAAGACAAGCCATGAACAAATTGATTTTTGTACCCTTTATTTCTCTGTTAATTTTTGCGATTGATTATTATGTCTGGCAGGCGGTGAAAATGGCTACCTTACAAAGTTCGTCAGGCTTGCAAACGGGGGTAAAATGGGGCTATTGGGGTTTTACGGGTTTAGTCGTTTTAGGCATTTGGGGATATAATTTTTTGCCATTGCACGTTTGGAAAAATGAGATTCGGATTACATTCATGGCCCTGGTTATGATTTCGGTGGTTTCGAAATTGTTTATTATCCTATTTTTATTAATTGAAGATATTACACGAATTATTCGATGGGCTTTCCAGGGCGTGAAAATGCGGATTAGTTCGGATAATTATGCGCCGGGTACTATTTCTCGAAATGAATTTTTATCGAAGGCTGCCTTGGCGGTGGGCGCGGTTCCGGCAGCTACGTTTGCATTTGGAATTATTTCGGGGGCACATGATTATCGGGTGGAACAGATTTCTTTGAAGATTCCAAAATTGCCCAAGGCTTTTCGGGGTATGCGGATCGCACAGGTTTCGGATATTCATACGGGAAGTTTTTTTAATAAGACGGCGGTGAAGGGAGGCGTGGAAATGTTGATGCGCGAAAAACCGGATGTTATCTTTTTTACGGGGGATTTGGTTAACAATGAAGCGACTGAAGTAACCGATTATTTTGAGATTTTTTCGAAATTAAAGGCGCCTCGTGGGGTTTATAGTACTTTGGGGAATCATGATTATGGGGATTATGTGCGGTGGAAATCTCCTGCGGCTAAAAAGCAAAATTTAAAAGATCTGATGAAAGCGCATGAATTGATGGGCTATGATTTATTGATGGACGAGCATCGTTTTTTAGAGGAGTCAGGAGAAAAATTAGCGATCATAGGGGTTCAAAATATTGGTGTGGGCAGATTCCCTTGGTATGGGAATTTAGAAAAAGCGCATAAGGGAACCGAGGAGGCTGCGGCTAAGTTATTACTTTCTCATGATCCATCCCACTGGAATGCAGAGGTGACGAAGAAATACAAAGACATCGATGTAGCCTTTGCGGGGCATACGCATGGATCTCAATTTGGTGTTAAAATTGGAGACTTTCGGTGGTCGCCTTCTCAATACATTTATAAACAATGGGCGGGATTATATCAGGAGGAAGCGCAACAATTATATGTTAATCGAGGTTATGGTTACTTAGGTTATCCAGGTCGCGTAGGTATGCCTCCTGAAATTTCCATCTTTACATTGAGTTAAGGGAAAGGACTGAATTTAGATTTTAAATTTGCCGATTAGCAAAAAAATCCTAATTTTGTATCCCTAATCATGGTTTCGTGGCCGAGTGGCTAGGCAGAGGTCTGCAAAACCTTCTACAGCGGTTCGAATCCGCTCGAAACCTCAAAAAACCTCCTAATTGGAGGTTTTTTTGTTTCACCCAATATGTTACAAATTATTATTCAAATAATTCAAAAATGTTTTAGCCTTATTTTGAAAAATTCTAAATAACTGTTTAATCCTTAAAAAATCCTGAAATAGATTTAGAAATTAATTGTTTCCTAAAAAATCGGATTGTAGTTTTGCGGACTGAATTAAAATGAGAATTCCTAGCATATGTTTTGTAAAAAATCAACTCTCGTTACCTTTCTTTTTTCCATCGTCCTATTTTTAGCCACGGCTAATGCTACGATTGCCCAAGATGCGGCAGAAGGAGAATCGCTATTTAAAAATAACTGTGCGGCATGTCACAATACATCAGATGAGGTTTTAGTAGGTCCTGGATTAAAGGGAATTACGGAGCGCCGTCCGATCGAATGGATTGTGAAATGGGTGCATAATCCACAAGCGGTGATTGCTTCAGGAGACAAATACGCCAATGAGCTTTACAATAAGTTCAATAAAGCAGCCATGACGCCTTATCCTAATTTTTCTGAGGGTCAAATCAAAGGAATTATGGCCTATATCGAAGCCGCAAATGCAGCACCAGCGGCACCGGCGGCAGGCGCAGCACCAGCAGCGAGTGCGGCACCTACAGAGGGAGCGAAAAGTTCTGGAGGCATGATGGAGGTTTTATTGGTTGGTTTATTAGTAATCATGGTATTGGTATTAATTGCATTATTATCGATTGTTAATACATTAAGCAAACTTTCCGGAACTGATGCGGCAAGCTCAGAGGTGCCTTTATTACAGCGTTTCTCAGAAAATGCTAAAAAGTTAGCTGCGAACTCGGCAGTGAAGACAGGAATCATCGTGTTGGTGTTATTATTAGGAGGAAAAGCGACGATTGATGCGGCTTATGGAATTGGTATCCACCAAGGATATGCGCCGGAGCAACCGATTAAATTTTCACACAAATTACACGCAGGTCAATACCAAATTAACTGTAACTATTGCCACACAGGGGTATATGAAGGAAAAGGAGCGAATGTGCCATCGGCCAATATTTGTATGAATTGCCATAATGCGATTAAACGCGAATCACCTGAAATTCAAAAAATCTACCGTGCATTAGAAAACGATGAACCGATTCAATGGGTTCGTGTACACAATTTGCCCGATTTAGCTTATTTCAATCATGCTCAACATACAAATGTGGGTGGATTGGAGTGTAAAAGTTGTCACGGTGAAATTGAAAAAATGGAAGTGGTAGAACAACGTTCTTCATTAACCATGGGATGGTGTATCGATTGTCACCGTCAAACAGACGTGAATGCAAAGGGAAATGCATACTATGACAAATTGGTTGAGATTCATAATAAGGACAGCAAAACTCCTTTGAAAGTGCAAAACATCGGTGGCTTAGAGTGTTCTAAGTGCCATTATTAATAGCTTAAAAATAGATTCAAAATTAGTCTGAATACGAAAGATTATATGGAAAATTCGAACAAGAGGTATTGGAAAGGGATTGAGGAGTTAACCAATGAGCCATCGTTTGTCAAAAATATTCACAATGAGTTTGGTAATATGCCAAGCGAGAACGATGCTAAAGGGGAATCTTTAGTAGATGGTTCGGGAACTCATCGTCGTGATTTTCTTAAGATGTTGGGCTTCGGAGTCGCAGCAGTGTCATTGGCAGCCTGTGAGTCTCCGGTTAAAAAGACCATTCCTTACTTGAACAAGCCGGAAGATGTCGAGCCGACGATTGCCAATTGGTACGCGTCTACGTACACCGATGGCGGAGATTATGCCTCCATCCTTGTAAAAACAAGAGAAGGTCGTCCGATTAAAATTGAAGGTAACAAATTGTCTTCCGTTTCCAAAGGAACACTTTCGGGTCGAGCACATGCTTCCGTTTTGAGTCTATATGACAATGAAAAATTAAAAGGTCCTCAAGCGGCTGGAAAAGCAACGGATTGGGCTTCTTTGGATGCCGCCTTTACTGCGAAATTAGCTGATGTAGCTGCGAAAGGTGGTCAAATACGTATTGTCTCAAATACCGTACTATCCCCAAGCACGAAAAAGGTGATCGCTGATTTTGCTGCGAAATATCCAACAACACAACACATTACTTACGATGCAAATTCTGCTTATGGCTTAACCGCAGCGCATGGAGGAATTCTTCCGGCGATTGATTTCAGCCAAGCGAAAACCATCGTTTCTTTAGGGGCTGACTTCTTAGGTTCTTGGATTGCTCCTACGGAATTTGCAGCGCAATGGGCGATCACTCGTCGAGTAGGTTCAGACAAAGAAGGGAAGAAAACGATGTCTCGTCATTATCAATTTGAGACAATCCTTTCAAACACAGGAGCGAATGCAGATTACCGCGCAACTTACAAGCCTTCTCAAGAAGGTTTAGTCGCGATTAGCTTATACAATGCGGTGGCTAAATTAACAGGCGCAGCGGCAGTTTCTGGGGCGGCCGTTAAAGTAAATCATTTAGATAAGGCGGCAAAAGATTTAGTTGTTTCTAAAGGAGCATCCATTGTGGTTTCAGGTTCGACAGATCCAGAAGTTCAAAAGATAGTGGCTGCAACAAACGCTTTAGTTGGCGCTTACGGCACTACAATCAATACAGGTCAAGCTGTTTATTACCGTCAAGGAAATGATGCTGCGATGGCATCATTCATTCAAGAGGCTGCTGCAGGTTCTATTGCCGCGGTCATCTTTTACAATGCAAATCCTGTTTATAATCACCCACAAGGGGCAGCCTTAGCGGCAGCTCTTCCGAAGGTAGGTCTTAGTTTAGCCACGAACGATCGGGCGGATGAGACCGCTTCTTTATGTCAATTCATCGCGCCAGATTCACATTATTTAGAATCATGGAATGATGCAGAACCAAAGGCGGGATTTTATTCATTGACTCAACCAACCATTTCGACCATCTTCAAAACACGTCAAGCGCAATCAAGTTTCTTAACTTGGGCAGGTGCAGGCAATGATTTTGCTGCTTATTTAGAGTCAAATTGGGAGAAAAATATATTAAAAGGTGGAAAAGTAGCTTGGAACAACGCCTTGCATGATGGGGTATATGAACCAAATGCAATTTCTGTTTCTGCGGCCATTCCAAGTATCGATGTGAATGCATCGGCTGGGGCGATTGCAAAAACCTATGCGGCTTTGTCGACTGAATTAGAAATCACGGTTTACGAAAAAGTAGGTTTGGGAACGGGATCACAGGCGAACAATCCATGGTTACAAGAATTCCCTGAGCCGGTATCGAAAGCTTGTTGGGATAATTACGCTACCATTTCACAGCCTACGGCTACGAAATTAAACCTGAAACAAGGAGATGTTGTTGAAGTGGGTGCTAAAGGATATAAAGTTTCATTGCCGGTATTAGTTCAACCGGGCCAGGCGCAAGATACAATTGCGATTGCGATCGGTTACGGTCGTAGCAAAGCAGGTAAATCTGCGGATGGTGTGGGTGTAAATGCGTATCCATTCTTAGCAGCTGGTGCTTTAACGGCAACGATAAGCCCAACGGGAGAAAGCAAAGACATCGCTCAAACACAAACACACCATACGGTGATGGCGCGTCAAGCGGTGGTTCAAGAAACGGTGTTGGGTGATTTTGCGAAGGATCCTTTGTCGGGTCGTTACAATCCTACCATTTTAACTTCGGAAGGAAAGAAAAATGCAACAGACATTTCACTTTGGAATGGTCACAAGTATAATAATCATGCATGGGGAATGGTCATTGACCTGAATACATGTACGGGATGTTCGGCATGTGTGATTTCATGTTCGGCAGAAAATAATGTGCCGGTGGTGGGACGTCAAGAAGTGATTAACCGTAGAGAGATGCACTGGATGCGGATTGACCGGTATTATTCTTCTGATGCGGAAGTAGAAGATTTGAAAGGATTGGAAATCGCTTCGGATAATCCGGAGGTGGTGTTCCAGCCGATGTTATGTCAACATTGCAATAATGCCCCTTGTGAAACAGTTTGTCCAGTTTTAGCGACGACTCACTCGACAGAAGGATTAAACCAGATGACGTATAACCGTTGTATCGGAACGCGTTATTGTGCGAATAACTGTCCGTACAAAGTGCGTCGTTTCAACTGGTTCCGTTATTTCCAAACAGATGATTTTGATTTCCATTTCAATAATGATTTAGGTCGTATGGTAATTAACCCAGACGTAACGGTTCGTTCACGTGGGGTTATGGAAAAATGTTCGATGTGTGTTCAGCGTATTCAAGAAGGTAAGTTGACAGCGAAGAAGGAAAAGAGAAGACCAATAGATGGAGAAATTCAAGTAGCTTGTGCTCAATCATGTCCTACCAATGCGATTACATTCGGAGATATGAACAATCCTGAATCTGAGATATCGAAATTATTAGAAGTGGAGAAAGAAGGTCGCGCTTATCACGTGATTGAAGAGATTAATGTGAAACCGAACGTTTCTTATTTGATGAAAGTGAGAAATAAGGACACGAAAAAAGAAGCATAATTATTCAAACGTAATAAAAAGTAAATAAAAATATGTCGCACGTTGTATCACCCATAAGAGAGAAACTAGTTTCTGGTGGCAAATCTTATCACGATGTTACCCACGATATTTGCAAGCAGGTAGAAGGGGAACCCACCAAAGAATGGAAATGGGCCTTTGGCATTTCATGCATTATCTTTGCTTATGGGGCTTATTGTCTTTTCTACACTTGGTGGCAAGGAATTGGTGTTTGGGGATTGAATAAGACCGTTGGTTGGGCTTGGGATATCACAAACTTCGTATGGTGGGTGGGTATCGGTCACGCGGGTACCTTGATTTCAGCCGTATTGTTATTGTTCCGTCAAAAGTGGAGAACATCCATTAACCGTTCTGCGGAGGCGATGACGATTTTCGCGGTACTTTGTGCTGCCTCCTTTATTTTGGCTCACATGGGCCGTCCTTGGTTGGCACATTGGGCTTTGCCATTGCCAAATACCTTTGGTTCTTTATGGGTTAACTTTAACTCGCCATTGGTTTGGGACGTATTTGCGATCTCGACGTATTTATCAGTTTCCTTATTGTTTTGGTACATGGGCTTGGTGCCGGATTTGGCAACCATTCGTGATCGTGCCACGACGAAAGGCCGTAAATTTTGGTATGGTTTATTCAGTTTAGGCTGGACGGGTTCTGCGAAAACATGGGCACGTTATGAGTATATGTCATTGATTTTGGCAGGTATTTCTACTCCTTTGGTACTTTCGGTTCACACGATTGTATCGATGGACTTTGCCACCTCGGTAATTCCGGGTTGGCATACAACGATCTTCCCTCCGTATTTCGTGGCGGGAGCGATTTTCTCAGGATTCGCGATGGTACAGACCTTGCTTTTGATCACCCGTGTGGTTTTTAAGTTAGAGGATTACATTACGATTGAGCACATTGAAATGATGAACATTGTGATCACGGTAACGGGATCGATTGTGGGTATTGCTTATTTAACTGAGTTCTTTATCGCTTGGTATTCAGGCGTGGAGTATGAGAGTTATGCCTTTATTAATCGGGCAACGGGGCCATATTGGTGGGCATATTGGATGATGATGACTTGTAATGTGATTTCACCGCAATTATTCTGGTCGAAAAAAATCCGTACCAGTTTATTGGTATCCTTCTTATTATCAATTGTGGTAAACGTAGGTATGTGGTTTGAGCGTTTTGTGATTATCGTAACATCTTTACATAGGGATTATATTCCGTCTTCATGGGCGATGTTTTCACCGACAAGATATGATATTGGAGATTACATCTTCTCATTTGGTTTGTTTTTCACGTTATTTTTCTTGTTTGCTAAGTTTCTACCGGTTGTTAATATGGCAGAAGTGAAAGCGGTGATGAAAGGAGTATCGACGAATTACCCAGCCAAGCCGGCGAAGGCTGCTAAGAAATCAGAGGAATAATTTAATTGACATTGGAAATTTTAACAATATGAGTTCTACAACTAACTACATTTTGGGAGTTTATGATGATGAGGATGAGGTTTTGCATGCAGTAAGCGAAATCAAGGCCAAAGGCATTAAAATCGAAGAGGTATTTACCCCTTTCCCAATACACGGATTAGACACCGCTTTAGGTCATCCGCGGACGCGCTTGCCGATTGCGGCCTTTATGTTTGGCTGTTTAGGTTTAGTGTGTGCGCAGGCATTAATTAATTACACGATGGTATTTGATTGGCCAATGATCATTGGGGGTAAAGACTTTTTCGCATTGCCTGATTGGATTCCTGTTTCCTTTGAAGGAACGGTATTATTTACAGCCTTTGGTCTGGTAACAACTTTTTGTATTTCAAATGGCTTATATCCTGGAAAGGAAGTTGAGGTATTGGACCTACGAATTACGGATGATCGTTTTGTGATGGCCATTAATTTGGACAAAAACAAAGTGGGCGCTGCGGATATTACGAAAGCCTTGAAGGATTCTGGGGCGGTAGAAGTGAATGTTAAATAATTTAAAGAACATTGTTCAAGAAGAAGCATAAAAAGATGTTGAATCAAAGCAAATCATTGATTTTATTAGCTGGATTAGCGTTAGGTATGTTGTCATGTGGAAAAGACCCCAATGACACAGGAACTGAATACGCCCCTAATATGTACAATTCTGTAGGCTATGAGCCGATGACCCAGCTCGACGGAGACACAAACAAAATCAATCCTTTAGGAATGAATATGCGTTTGCCAGTGGCGGGGACGGTTGCTCGAAAAAGATATAACGGCCCAGATAGTTTAAAAAAGGCTTTTTTATCTCAAGAATTGGTTGCGAAAACAATTCCCAATGATAGCATTTCCTATTCGGAGGCTTTATTGACAAACCCTTTGGCGGCAACACCGGAGAATATTGAAGAGGGTAAATTGCAGTACGAGCGTTTTTGTCAGCATTGCCATGGCGAAGCGGGTAAAGGAGATGGTTTGGTAGCGAAGGCATATAAAGGTGTTCCGGTGTATTCTAGTGATGCATTAAAAGCGGTGAATGATGGACATATTTATCACGTAATTACGCATGGTAAAGGACGTATGTGGCCACATGGATCACAGATTTCGTCTCAAAACCGTTGGAAAATCGTGTTGTATGTTCACGAATTACAAAAACAATAATTCTATCAATTAAAATTAAATACAGATAAAGATGGCGGGACATTCACATTTTTCCCCAGCGAACGTAGAAGAGCATTTTGAGTTTAGCTCGGAAGGTAAGAAAAGAATTATCATTGCTTTCATCGCAGGTTTAGTTGCTTTAGCGCTTGGTATCTACCTTTTATCCAAGGGAGAGTCAGGTGGACATGAAGTAGCAGCGGCTGGTCATGAGGCTGCTAATGCAGGCCATGAAGCGACGAACGCGGCCGAGCATTTATCCGGTGGCGCGGCTTCACATCAAGCAAAAGCGGAAGAGCATTATGATTGGACAAATCGTATTTGGGCAAACGTTTGGTTAAACGCTGTATTTTTTACGGGAATCTCTGTGATTGGAATGTTTTTTGTTTCCTTGCAATATTTATCTAAGGCTGGTTGGTCATCCGTCATCAAGCGTGTACCTGAAGCTTTTCCTAAGTTTTTATATTATTCATTACCAATTTTATTGGTTGTCTTTTTCTTCAAAGGCGATGTCATTTTCCACTGGATGCACCATGGGGTAACTGAGGTGGGAAGTGAGAACTATGATAAAATTATTGCTGGCAAAGCGGGTTATTTGAACAAGAACTTCTTTATGGCTCGTTTGGTCGTTTTTGGAGCATTATGGATCATTTTATGGAACATGTTGCGGAAGAAATCGATCGAAGAGGATTTAGTCGGGGGAACAGAAATCTTTACGAAATTAGTTCGTTTAGGCGTTGCATTTATTGTGATATTTGGAGCGTCAAGTTCGATGTTCGCGTGGGATTGGGTGATGTCGATTGATACACATTGGTTCTCGACGATGTTTGGATGGTATATGTTTTCTTCTTGGCACGTAACCGGATTAGCGATTATTACCTTGACAATCTTATTATTAAAGGATAAAGGCTATATGGCATATGTAAATGAAAACCATTTACATGATTTAGGTAAGTTTATGTTTGCCTTTTCTATTTTTTGGTCCTATGTGTGGTTCTCTCAATTTTTATTGATTTACTATGCAAATTTCCCAGAGGAGACTATTTACTTTTTAGAGCGTTGGGAAGGACACAATAAAATTTACAAAACTTCAGAAGTTCTAAACATTTTCTTTAACTTTTTCTTCCCTTTCTTGGTTCTTATGACAAGGGATGCAAAACGTACAAGTATCTTCTTGAAAATTGCTTGTTTCTTTATCATTAGTGGCCATTACATTGATTTTTATCAAATGATTATGCCGGGTGTATTAGGAAAGCATGGCGGATATGGCTTAGTAGAATTTGGGATGTTGACCGTATTTAGCTCAGCATTTATTTATGTAGTATCGAATGAATTGACTAAAGCGAGTTTAGTGGCTAAAAATCACCCATTCTTGACAGAAGCTTTACATCACGACATTTAGTTAAAAAATACAGGATTTAAATTAAAACAATATGAATTTCCTAATTGGTCTTTTATCAATCGTCTTCTTCGCATTGTCTATTGCTGTGATTAGCAAAAGCATGAAGTTGAATAAAAAGTTAAGTGGTGAGGATGAGGACGAATTTGCCTTAGACTCAGCTAATAATGTAAATGCGATAGGCATGATGTTGTTCTGGTTATTCGGAACCATTGGTGGTGTTTGGTCATTTTTACATTCAAAGCCTGATTTTTTACCCGTAGCGGCTTCAGAGCATGGACTTAGAACTGACAGTATGTTTTGGACTTCGATGGCCGTGGTGACCTTTGCGTTCTTTATTTCAAACACTTTGTTGTTCTACTTTGCGTTTAAATATCGTCACAACAAAAACCGAAAAGCGACATTTTATCCAGTTAACCACAAGTTGGAATTAATTTGGACCGTTATTCCAGCGATTGTCATGGCGATATTGGTATTCACAGGATGGAGAACATGGAGAGATATTACTTCTCAAGCGCCAAGTAATGCGGCGGTGATTGAATTAACAGGACATCAATTTGGTTGGTATGTACGCTATGCAGGTGTGGATGATAGCCAATTAGGCCATGTGAATTATAAGTTAATCGATGAAACCAATAATTTGGGAATAGATTTTACGGATAAAAATTCATTTGATGATTTTACAGCTACGGAATTACACCTTCCAAAAGGCCAGCCGGTATTATTAAAAATCAGAGCGCAAGACGTATTACACTCGGTATATTTACCATTCCACCGCGTGAAAATGGATGCGGTTCCTGGTATGCCAACGAAATTTTGGTTTACACCCAATATCTCCACAGACGAGATGCGTGCTAAATTAGGGAAGCCTGATTTCAACTTTAAATTAAACTGTACTGAGGTTTGTGGCCGTGGTCACTTTGGTATGTCGATCACCGTTTTTGTGGATGAGCCAGCAGATTACAAGAAATGGGTTGCGGAACAAAAGCCATTTTTGGCAACAAACCCGAGTTATTTGGATAAAGTACCAGCCAACTTAAAAGCAAAAGCTAGTAAGTATATTCCTGCAGAACCCATTGCAGCGGATAGCACCGAAGCTGTAAGTGTTAAATAATAGTTTAGAAAAGAGAAAACAATATTCATATGTCAACTGCCTTATCTACTTCCGAAGAAATTCACACTCATGACCATGATCACGATCATGATCACGAACACCACGAATTAGGATTTATTCGCACTTACATCTTCTCTGAAGATCATAAGACCATCGCGAAGCAATACTTGATTTCAGGTATTCTTTGGGCTTTCATCGGAGGATCCCTTTCGATCATTTTCCGTCTTCAATTGGGTTTCCCAGGAATGAGTTTAGAATGGTTAAGACCATTATTAGGAACTTGGATTGACGAATCAGGGAAATTAGATAAAGAATTTTATTTGGCCCTCGTAACGATGCACGGAACCATTATGGTGTTCTTTGTATTGACGGCTGGTTTGTCAGGTACATTCTCTAACTTTCTAATTCCTTTGCAAATCGGTGCACGTGATATGGCCTCAGGATTTATCAATATGTTATCGTATTGGTTCTTCTTCATCTCATCTGTTGTTATGTTCTCTTCTTTGTTCATAGAGACTGGTCCAGCCTCGGGTGGTTGGGTTATTTACCCACCATTAAGTGCATTGCCTCAAGCAATGCCAGGTTCAGGATTAGGAATGACGATGTGGTTAATTAGTATGACCTTCTTTATCGTTTCTTCGTTAATGGGTGGAATTAACTACATCTGTACGGTAATCAATTTACGTACTCGTGGAATGACATTTACTAAAATGCCATTGACGATTTGGTCATTCTTCTTTACAGCGGTATTAGGTTTATTGTCTTTCCCTGTTTTATTATCGGCTGCCTTATTATTGATCTTCGATCGTTCTTTCGGAACTTCATTTTACTTATCAGAAATCTATATTCAAGGGCAAGCATTACCAAACGTAGGTGGTTCACCGATCTTGTACCAACACTTATTCTGGTTCTTAGGTCACCCAGAGGTTTACATCGTATTGTTGCCTGCTTTGGGAATGACATCTGAAATTATTGCAACGAATTCTCGTAAGCCAATTTTCGGATACCGTGCCATGATCGGGTCCATGATGGGCATTACGGTTCTTGCCTTTATTGTTTGGGCACACCATATGTTTGTGACAGGAATGAATCCATTCTTAGGGTCCGTATTTATGTTTTTGACATTGATTATCGCTGTTCCATCAGCGGTGAAAGCCTTTAATTACATCACGACATTGTGGAGAGGAAATATCGTATTTACACCGGCGATGTTATTCTCCATCGGATTGGTTTCCATGTTTATTTCAGGAGGTGTGACGGGTATTATTTTAGGTAATTCGGCCTTGGACATCAACTTACATGATACCTATTTCGTGGTTGCCCACTTCCACTTGGTAATGGGTGCGGCTTCGTTCTTTGGTTTAATGGCGGGTGTGTACCATTGGTTCCCTAAAATGTTTGGTCGGATGATGAACAAAACATTAGGTTATGTTCACTTCTGGTTTACTTTCGTCGGTGTTTACATGGTATTCTTCCCAATGCACTACATTGGAATCGCTGGTTTCCCTCGTCGATATTATACCTTTACTGCTTTAGGAAATGATGGCATGGCGGCATTTGCAGATATGAATTCATACATTTCAATTGCTGCGATTATCACTTTTACGGCGCAGGCGTTCTTTGCCTTCAACTTCTTCTATTCAATATTTAAAGGAAAGAAAGCTCCACAAAATCCTTGGAATTCAAATACGTTGGAATGGACGACACCTATAAATCCTCAACACGGTAACTGGGAAGGAGATATTCCAGCAGTATATCGTTGGCCATATGACTACAGTAAACCAGGATCGGCAGCTGATTTTATTCCTCAAAACGTTCCATTTTCAGCTACCCCTGAATCTAATTTACCAGAGGAAAACGAAGAAATCGCGAAGGAAAAAGCGATTGACGGATTATTAGGCGCTCAAAACGAGAGTTATAATCGCTAAAACCCACTAAATGAAAAGGGTGCATCGAAATGAAATTCATTTGGATGCACCTTTTTTTTAGTCCTATGTCTTTTCAAAAATTTGGTCTAATCTCACTCATTAGCATTTATATGCTCATCCTCGCTGGCGCAATCGTCCGCAGTACTGGATCGGGAATGGGATGCCCGGATTGGCCAAAATGTTTTGGTCGCTACGTTCCGCCGACACAGGCGTCTGAATTACCCTTTAATTACCAAGAAATTTATAAAGCAAAACTTCATGGTGAAGTAGTTTTTAATCCGACCAAAACCTGGATAGAATATATCAATCGCCTATTGGGTGCATTAACAGGCCTTTTTGTATGTATTACCGCGCTATTATCTTTTAAGGAACAACAAAAGGTACGGAATTATTCTTTGGCGGCCCTCCTGTTTGTTTTAGGAAATGCCGTTTTAGGTAAATATGTGGTTGATTCTTTTCTTTTGCCAGGCGTCGTTACGGCTCATATGTTATTATCCATCGGCGTGCTCTTTTTTTTAATCAAAGCACTAAACATTCAATCGGGTTCTGTGGTTAAGCCTTTGTCGGCAAGAAACTGGGTAGGCATCAATTTGTTGGTCATTTTTATCCAAATTTTAGTAGGGACGCAGGTTCGTGAAAATATGGATCATGTGATTCTTGACTTAGGAGAAGGGGCAAAAAATCAATGGGTTTCACATTTAAATGGTACATTCATTATCCACCGCACATTTTCTTGGTTGGTATTTATTAGCCACTTGATCTTGTGGACTAAAATGAAAGAAAGTTCCCATCAATTGTACCGACATGGCGTCATGGTATTGATAGGCATATCCTTTTTAACCGGCATTTTAATGGCTTATTTTGCATTACCTTTGGGCAGTCAGGCGATACATTTAGTGGTAGCATTGGTACTGGTAGGCTGGCATATCCAAACATGGATTGAGACAAAAAATTTTAAATGGTAAGCATGAACCCCTATATAGCCCTTTTGAAATCGAGACTATCTATGACGGTGGCCTTTTCAGGGACATTTGGGTATCTACTTGCCCCCATCGCGCACAAGCCTTTCGATATTTTACTAATTACACTAGCAGGCTTTGTCTTAACAGGTGCGGCGAACATCGTGAATCAGTTGAAGGAAATCGAGCTGGACAAATTAATGAAGCGTACAGCGAAACGGCCATTGCCAACGGAAACTTTGCAGCCGAAACAAGCGCAAATATATGGGTATATTTTGGCTGTAATCGCGTTAGGTTTATTGAGTTATTTTAGTTGGAAAGCGGCAGCCATAGGCCTATTGTCCTATGTATTGTATGGTTATGTATATACGCCTTTGAAACGGGTAGGCCCAATTTCGGTGTTTGTGGGAGCTTTTCCGGGGGCCTTTCCGCCGATGATTGGCTGGGTTGCTGCCACAGGCCATTTTGGCTGGGAGCCAGGAATTTTATTTGCGATCCAATTTTTTTGGCAGTTCCCTCATTTTTGGGCGATTGCTTGGGTTGCGGATGCGGATTATCAGAAAGCAGGATTTAAGATGTTGCCAAACGATGGAAAAAAGGATATCAAAACGGCCTTTACCATCATGATTTATACCTTGTTTTTGGTGCCTTTGGGTTTTGTCCCCTATTTATTACACATGACAGGAATAAAATCGGCGATCGTCACGGTGATGGCTGGCGTTTTATTCCTTTGCCAAACGTTTTATCTCATGATGCGGCCAACGGACAAGGCAGCCAAATGGATGATGTTTGGATCCTTTTTTTATTTATTGATTATGCAAATTGCCTTATTATTTGATCAAATTAAATCATGAAAACAGTTAATGAAACCTTGGAACCTCAAGCTACTCGTTCGGTAAATCCAAAGATTTTTACCATGTGGTTATTTATCGTTTCCATTCTTATGCTCTTTGCAGCCTTTACGAGTGCTTATCTCGTTCGAAAGGCTGAGGGAAATTGGGTAGAATTTAAATTGCCTGAATTATTTAGTTACAGTACAGGTGTCTTATTGTTAAGTAGTATTTCAATGCATGCGGCACTTTTGGCAGCAAAAAAAGACCAATTTAATGCGTTAAGAATAAGTATTTCTATTACTTTTGTACTCGGATTGCTATTTTTAGGAATGCAATATTACGGCTGGGTCCAATTAGTGGAAATGAACGTATATTTTGTAGGCAATCCGTCGGGGTCTTTTGTTTACGTGTTGTCTGGATTGCATGGTTTGCACCTAGTTTCTGGATTGATTGTATTGATTTTCGCCTTAATTTCGGCATATCGATTCAAGATAAATGCGAAATCATTGACCCAAATTAAGATTTGTTCCACGTATTGGCATTTTTTAGATATACTGTGGCTTTATTTATTTGTATTTTTATTGATTAACAATTAAGCTTTTACTTATGTCAGTTGCACACGCTGCCCCTGTAGTACCTGAAAATTTATCTTGGTCAGGCGGTTCAGAACCCCTTAAAGCAAGTTACGGAAAACTCATGATGTGGTTTTTCTTACTTTCGGATACGTTCACATTTTCGGCCTTATTGGTTACCTATGGCATGATTCGCTTTAGCCAGCCTGCATGGCAAGGAACACCTGATACCTTTTATTTCTCTACGACACATTGGCCGATTCCCGAAAAGGTATTTGAGGCCGTTCCCTTTTTACATGGGATGTCATTGCCTTTGGTATTCGTAGGTATTATGACTTTTATTTTGATTGCTTCCTCGGTAACCATGGTTTTGGCGGTAGAAGCAGGCCATCGTGGGGACCGTAAGGATGTCGAAAAATGGATGCTTTGGACAATCGTGGGAGGTTTTACGTTTTTAGGATCTCAAGCTTGGGAATGGACTCACTTTATTCATGGCCCAGAAGATTTATCTTTAGCTGCGAAACAATTAATTGATGGTGTCATCACACCTATTGAAGGTGCGAATTTAGTGCGCAATCCATATGGCCCTCCTGCTTTTGCGGATTTGTTCTTCTTCATTACAGGATTCCACGGAACACACGTATTTTCAGGAGTTATATTGAATATCTTAATTTTCTTTAATGCGGCTACGGGTGTATATCAGCGGAGAGGACATTACGAAATGGTCGAGAAAGTTGGTCTTTATTGGCACTTTGTTGACTTGGTTTGGGTATTCGTTTTTACATTCTTCTATTTAGTTTAATTTTTTAAAACAGATTATTATGGCTTCGCACGTTGCACACGAAACCTCAGAAAAAGAAATACCGGCTCCTCAAACGGCCGCTATTTGGAAAACTTTTTGGATTCTATTGGTATTAACAGCCATCGAATTCGTAATTGCATTCACATTGCCCGCAAGTACATTACGAGTAGCGATATTCTCAGGAATGACCATCGTTAAAGCTTTTTATATCGTAGGTGAATTCATGCACTTAAAGCATGAAGTGAAATCCTTGATTTGGATGATTTTAATTCCTACCATTTTCGTAGTTTGGCTTTTAACAGCCTTGATGTACGAAGGCGGACACTTATATTGATTTAATTTCCTTTTTATTGGATAATGACTAAAAAGACAGGCTTATTATTTATTCTATTAATATTGCCTGTCTTTTTCTATTTAGGACTCAAGCAATTTGGGAGTAATCATTTTACCCTTCCCCGCTACGTACCGGCCATCGACTCGACCACCGGAGAAATTAAAATGGCCAAACGGCTAAATCCCCAATGGAATGAATCCGACATGGACACTGTCTTTCAAACCATCCCCCCTTTTGAACTTATTAATGAAAAAGGGAAAGCCTTTTCTTCCACATACCTCCAAGGAAAAATTCACGTAGCTAGTTTCTTTTTTACCCGCTGCACCACCATTTGTCCAAAGATTTCAACTCAAATCAGCCGGATACAAGATACCTTCGATGGCGATGCTCAAGTTCACCTGATTTCCATTTCAGTCGATCCAATGCATGATCGTCCAGAACAATTGAAATTATATGCCCAACGATATGATGCAAATCCTGCCCAATGGACATTTTTAACCGGCGAGAAAAAAGTCATTTATCCATTGATTTTAACCGGATACCACGTACCCCTGGCCGATGCCTCCGAATATGATCAGGCAATTAAAAATCCCGACGAAACATTTATCCATTCCGAACGTTTAGTATTGGTCGACAAAGAGGGAATTATCCGTGGATTTTACGACGGAACTGATAAAAAAGAAGTAGACCGATTACTCGTTGAAATCAAAGTATTAAAAAGCATTTATTCCACTCCCTAATTCGTATGTATAAGACCAACGAAAAAGTTATCAATCTTCTTTCCATTGCTATTCCTTTGGCCGTTGCGGTGCTCATCGGCATCCCAACCAAACTACCCTTAGGCGAATGGACCAAAACCCTTCCGCATGCTATTGGAATTTTAAATAGCACCACGGCCATCAGTTTGATCATCGGCCTATTTGCCATCAAAAACAAAAACATCGCAGGTCACAGAAAAGCCATGGGTGCGGCCTTTATTCAAGGGTCTGTGTTTTTAATCCTTTATATATTATACCATATTTCAAATCCATCGACGCCTTTTGGTGGAGAAGGTTTGATTCGTCCTATTTACTATTTTCTTTTAATTTCACACATTGTTTTATCGATTGGCGTGGTGCGACTTGTATTGAAAGCGCTTCATTTTGCATTAAATGACGACATCGCATCACACAAAAAAGTAGTTAAATGGGCCTACCCTATTTGGTTGTATGTATCTATTTCTGGAGTTGCCGTCTATTTATTAATCGCGCCATACTATGTATAAAACTTTGACCATTTTAATTCTGATTTTATTCGTCTTCATAAGCCTCGATGCGGAAGCGCAGTGTGCGATGTGCCGGAGTACCATCGAAAGTACCATTTCAAATGGCCGATCGAACATCGCAACAGGTTTAAATACAGGGATTCTCTATTTGCTTACCGCACCCTATTTAGCTGTGGGCGTGGTGACTTGGTTATGGTTTCGTCAAAGCAAAAAAGAGCAGCAAGAAAAGATTGAGAAGTGGAAATTGCGTCAGCGTGTGAATCAATTGCTCGGAGGACAATCTTAATCCCAAATCGGGTATTGAGTTAATTTGATTTTTTCACCAAAAAACAATTGCGTCGATTTTTCAAAGGAATCCGTGTAATCGGAGACAAAAAATTGCCGCGTACCAGGACTGCCAACGTTCAACAAATCCTGTTCTGTTAAAATCCGTTTGATTTCACGGGCAACAATTTGCGACGTGTCAATTACTTCGACCTTTCCTTGGTAAAATTCCTCGATTTGTTTTTTGATCAACGGATAATGTGTACAGCCAAGAATGAGTCCGTCGATGCCAACCAATTCAGGTTGAACCAGATATTCCCGAATGATTTGTTCAGAAATCGTTTTGCTAAAAAACCCCTCTTCGATCATAGGCGCAAGTAAGGGAGTAGCTAAGGATTTTATTTGAATGTCTTGATGAAGTGCTGAGGCCTTCCGGGCATAAATCCCTGAATTAACAGTTTGCTTGGTCCCAATCAATCCGAGGGAATTGGATTGCATGTGTTCCCCCAAAAAATCAATCACTGGATCGATAACATTCACCACGATGGCTTTCGTCCCGACGTAAGCTTTAACCAAATCAAAGGCGGCGGCGGAAGCAGAATTGCAAGCAATTAAAATCAGTTTACAGTTTTTTTCTAACAGCAGATTGCAGATTTTCACCGAATAAGCTTGAATCGCGGTGGCTGATTTGTCGCCGTATGGCAAGTGCGCCGTGTCCCCAAAATAAATGATGGGTTCTTGGGGCATTAACTCGGTGATGGCATGAGCGAGGGTAAGACCTCCGATTCCGCTATCAAAAATTCCGATGGGCGAGCTGTTTGGCATAGACAAAGAATTGCCCACAAAGAACGTGAATTTGGAATTGTTATCAAACCCGAGCAACCATTTCTACAAAATGCCCATCTTTGTCTACGTATTCCAAAATTTATCATTTGACACAGATTTACACTTCCCTAACCCACGAGCGAGACTTGGTCCAAGCCTGTAAAAGGCGGGACCGAAAAGGTCAAGAGGCAGTATTTAAACGCCTGGCCGGGAAAATGATGGCCGTTTGTAAGCGGTATTTAGGGACGGGTCCGTTGGCAGAGGATGTATTCATGGAAGGATTCATGAAAGTCTTTACGAAGATTGATCTGTTTCAAGAACAAGGAAGTTTTGAAGGATGGGTGCGAAGAATTATGGTCAATGAGGCCTTGATGGCCTTGCGCAAGGAGGGGAAAATGAAATTTCAAGAAACGGATTTTGGGTATGAAATAGGCCAAAAGGAAGATGCTTATGTGAATTTAGAAGTGGAAGAATTGAATAAATTGATCGAAAGTCTTCCATTAGGCTATAAAACAGTTTTTAATTTATATGCGATCGAAGGATATACGCATCAAGAAATCGCGGAGACGCTAGGGATTCAAGAGGGGACGTCTAAATCCCAATTATCGAGGGCTCGTGGTTTACTTCAACAAAAATTAAACGAATTACATGTATGAAAAATTCAAAAGATAAGGATCAAAAATCCATGGAATCAGCATGGCGAAGGAAGATGCAAGAGGAAATATCCCCTATTCCGGATGGGCTTTGGGAAAAAATGTCGGCACGATTAGATGCCGAAGAAAAACCGAAGGTGTTTTTTATTAAAACGTGGCCATGGGCGGCGATGCTAGCCGTTGCCCTAGGCCTAGCTTGGTATGCCTCGGATACCACACATGATGCAGAGAGCAACGTAATCTCAGGGCTTAGGAATTTGCCTAGGACAACAAAAAGAGCAGCGCGCCAGGAAATAGCACATGTACGGCCGCTGACTCGAGGAAAAAGTAGCTTGAATAGCTCAATGAAAAATGAACCTATGTCGGAAAGGGCTCTTGTAAAATCCCCGGCCGAGGAAACGATTCCACGTGCAGAGGCAATACAAATCAAAGAGGAAGTCGCGAGTAACCAAAATACTGTTTTACCAACACATATGGCCATGGAAATGATACCAGAAAAAGAAGAAGTCATTTGGGTTCAGGTGGACATAGACCCCTTGCTTGATGTGAAAGAGGATATGCCGAATATGGCACCGAAAAAACGGAATTGGGGTCAATTATTGAAAAAAATCAAACAAGTGATCAAGGGTAATCCGGGAGAGTGGAGTGAGATCAAGGAAAATTTTCATTTGGTCGCTAATAAATATGTTCAAACAGAAGAAACCATTAAGCAAAAATTTCAAATTCAATAGTATATGAAAGCAATCGTATTTATCACATGTATGTGGGTCGGCTTTGCGGCGCAGGCGGCGCATATGGGTCAGGACTCGGTTTTATTGAAAATCGACAAACGTAATCAGACTTTGGTGGGCACCACAGGAGACAAGTCGACAACCTTGAAGGAGGAGTTGTCACAAGTATTTGCAAAAAAGGGTTTGGTGTTAACGGATAGTCTCTGGCAAAAAATTCGTAGCATGGTGAAGTCGGAAACGGATCGAGATAGTAGTATGTTGATTGAAATGGGAGGACAAAGAATTAAAATTGGCACATTTCGAGCACATAGTCAGGGGGAGGAAAGGAATGAGGGAAGGAGATCACCAATTTCGAAGAGGAACATGGTAGATATAGAAAAGAGAAATGGGGAGAAGGTGGAGATTGGGTTGAATGGGATTCATATTCAGGATGGGAATGAAGAGGTGCATGTGGATTGGAATGGGGTAAGGGTGAAGGAAGGGAATGGGCAGGAAATGAAGGTGATTTGGGGGAAAGATTCGACGAAGACGAAGCGGGAATTTGTGGATTATTATAGTCGAGATGGCTTTAATGTGTATATGGGATTAAATGGTTTGTCGGGTCAGGTGCCACAAATAACGACGATGATTTATCCGGCCATCTTTATGTCGACAGATCCACAATTAAATCCATTGGGGTCGCGTTATGTAAGTTTGGAGGTTTCTGAATCGGTGATGTTGGTGCGGGGGAGAAAAGCGGCATTTAAATTGGGTTATGGGATTGGATTTGATTGGTATAATTTTATGTTCGATCATAATCGGGTCGTACAAAAAGCGGCCACTGGGGCGATATTTCAACCTTTATTGGATGCCACAGGCAAGGAGTTGAGTTTGTCGAAAAACAAATTAGTGGTTTCGTATGTGACATTACCAATCATGCCGCATGTGGTATTTTCGAAAAATTCGGCGGTTCAGATGATCGGATTGGGGGGGTATGTGGGTTATCGGATCGATAGTTGGACGAAGGTGATCGATGCTAAAACGGATCAAATTAAACGTGAATTGTCGAATTTCAATTTGAATTCGTTCCGATATGGCATCCGGACGGAGTTCTCGTTTAAAAATTTCCCCGATTTATTTTTTAATTATGATTTGGTACCCTTGTTTGAAAAGAATTCGGCGCCGGCTTTGAGTGGATTTAGCTTTGGAATCCGTTTTTTATAAAAATTATTTAGAAAATTTTCGACAAGGAGTTTGCGGGAATCAAAAAATGAGGTACTTTTGCGAACTATTTCGGTGGAACGTTTTACTGAAAGTTGAATAAGGGGATATACCAGAGCGGCCAAATGGGGCAGACTGTAAATCTGCTGGTGAATGCCTACGGTGGTTCGAATCCATCTGTCCCCACCCTTCAAAACGCGAAAACTAGCTTCTAGAAAGGTTTTAGCGTCGAAAAATTAAAAAAGCGGGAGTAGCTCATTTGGTAGAGCGATAGCCTTCCAAGCTATAGGTGGCGGGTTCGAGCCCCGTCTCCCGCTCAGAATAGAAAATGGTATGGAGACTTATGTCTTCATGGGTTTTTTTATTTTGGGCAGATCAAAAGAGATTTGCTTTAGGCCGCAAGGTAATGCCTTTGTAGCTCAGTGGTAGAGCACTTCCTTGGTAAGGAAGAGGTCGGCAGTTCAATCCTGCTCAACAGCTCTGATTTTTGAAAAGAATTTTTTGAAGTAAAATAAATATAAAATAACAATTTAATAATAACTAGCAATGGCTAAAGAAAAATTCGACCGCTCCAAACCACACGTAAACATTGGAACAATCGGTCACGTTGACCACGGTAAAACTACCTTGACAGCTGCAATTGCAACCGTGCTCTCCAAGCAGTTCGGTGGCGAAGCAAAAGCATACGATCAGATCG